>Ga0207708_10000058_pt1 | contig 95656 bp, 107 predicted proteins | sample KBSK5101metaG_FD_184340 | JGI IMG/M metagenome (GOLD analysis project Ga0207708, IMG submission 184340) | Corn, switchgrass and miscanthus rhizosphere microbial communities from Kellogg Biological Station, Michigan, USA - KBS K5-10-1 metaG... | ecosystem: Host-associated > Plants > Roots >...
ACTTCCGGATTTACAAATTCGCGCTTTCACCCGGTACTCAAGGCATGGCGCGCGCATAAAGGGATCGACTACGGCGCGCCCGCTGGGACACGCGTACGGGTCACCGCCGACGGTCACGTAAATTTCGTCGGGCGCAAAGGGGGCTACGGAAACGTCGTAGTTGTGCGGCATCCCAACGGATACGAGACTTTGTATGCCCACTTGTCTGGTTTCGCCCAGGGCATTCGCAAAGGCGTGCGGATCGCGCAGGGAGATATAGTAGGTTCCGTTGGCAGTACGGGACTGGCAACGGGCCCGCATCTGCATTACGAATTCCACGTCAACGGCGTACACAAGGACCCGATGCGTCTGGCCATGCCGCCGGGACCCCCGATAACTTCGCAGTCACGGCCCTCCTTTGACCAAACCGCACAACCTCTCTTCGCGCGGTTGGACATGTTGCGCAATACCAATCTCGCCCGCCTCGATTGAATTTTGGGCGCGGCGTTTGCCGGCCCCGTTCTCCCACTTCCTGGTAGATTTGCGGCCATGGCGAACCCGGATCACTACGTAGGCCTGATGTCCGGAACCAGCCTTGACGGCGTAGATGCTGCCTTGCTCCAGTTCTCGAAGAGCTCTCACCGCATCGTAGGCAAATCCTTCACGCCTTTTGAGGACGGGTTGCGCAAGCGCCTGCTTGCTGTTCACGAGCCCGGCTCCAATGAATTGCACGAGGTTGCGTTGCTCGGCAACGAATTGGCACACATCTATGCCAGGGCTGTTCGTGAATTGCTGGTCGAAGCAAACACGGCATCCGCGCTGGTCCAGGCTATTGGTTGTCATGGCCAGACCATCCGGCATCGTCCGGACGCGGGATATACCGTCCAACTCGGCAACGGCGCACTGCTCGCGGAGCTGACCCGCAACATCGTTGTCTGCGATTTTCGCAGTCGGGATATTGCAGCCGGTGGCGAAGGTGCTCCGCTCGTTCCGGCATTCCACCAGGCAATGTTCGCGCACCCGTCGATACATCGAGTCATCGTCAATATCGGCGGTATTGCGAACCTCACCGATCTGCGCCTCGGCGCAGTTCAAGGGTTTGATACTGGACCGGGCAATATGCTGATGGACGCGTGGATACAGCGCCACCTGGGCAAATCGTTCGACCAGGATGGCGCATGGGCGAGGGACGGAAGCAGCGTCAAGGGGCTCTTGCGAACACTTTTGGACGACGCTTTTTTTTCCCGCAATCCGCCCAAAAGCACCGGCCGTGACCTTTTCAATCTCCCTTGGCTAGACAAACATATTTCCGGAAAAGAGAATCCCAGGGACGTCCAGGCGACTTTGCTTGAGCTAACCGCTTCAAGCATCGCTCGGGCAATCCAAAGATGGTGCACCGGAGTGAAAGAGATCTACGTCTGCGGCGGCGGTGCCGCAAACCCCGTATTAATGTCTCGACTTTCGGCGGAGTTGCCCGGTTTGGCCGTTGCAACAACCAGGGAACTCGGCATCGATCCCGATTGGGTAGAAGCCTGTGCGTTCGCCTGGCTTGCTCGCCAAGCGCTGCTCTTGCAACCTGGAAATCTTGCGTCGGTGACGGGAGCAGCGGGGCCCAGGGTACTGGGCGCGATTTACCCGGCTTAAAAAAATGGGCGGCAATGAATGCCGCCCTGCGTATTCTTGCTGAACGTCTTAAGCGGAAAACGAGGAGCCGCAACCGCAAGTGGAACTTGCGTTCGGATTCTTGATCACGAATTGCGATCCCTCGATACTTTCCTGATAGTCGATTTCCGCACCGACCAGATATTGATAGCTCATTGCATCGATCAGAAGCGTCACGCCGTTTTTTTCCATCGACGCGTCATCTTCATTGGTATCTTCGTCAAAGGTAAATCCATACTGGAAGCCCGAGCAGCCCCCGCCGGTGACGAACACGCGCAGTTTGAGGGCGGGGTTTCCCTCCTCGTCGATCAGTTCCTTCACTTTCTTCGCCGCGTTGTCCGTAAACAGCAGCGGCGAAGGCATTTCAGTAACGGCGTTCATTGCCAACTCCCAAGTCACCTACCGAGATAGTCCATTATCCCATTTATCCTGTTCCGGCGTTGACCCGTCATTCTCCGCCAGACCCTTTGAGCGACACGACTTTTTGAGCCTTGTCATCATCCTGGTGCACCAATCGCCCTTGCACCACCGCACCTAGCTGGATTTCGAGGGTGCGATAATGCACATCCCCTGTGACATTGGACTTTGGCTGCAGTTCGACATATTCGGACCCGTGCACTGGTCCTATTACCGTGCCATTCACGACGGCATGCGAAACCCTTATCTCACCCTCAATTTGGGCCTTTTCGCTTAATACCAAGGTGCTTGGCTGATCATCGGATGTCGATATATTGCCGCGCACCCGCCCGTCTACGCGCAAACCACCGCTGAAGGAAATATTCCCTTCGACGATCGTGCCCGTCCCGATCAAGCTGTCAATGCGATTCTGCGGTTTTGGTGGTTTGGCTCCAAACATTTCAGTACTCCGCTCACGACAGATTCACGGTCTGCGTCGACACCGGTGTGGGATTGCCGGTCTCCAACACGCGCACCTGCACCTTTTTGATGACAGCGCCGGGAGGCATCAGAAATGTCCCCTCGACGCGCTGGTAGAACTTGAAGGCCAAATTATACGCCTGGCTTGCATCACCCCCCTTGGGAAGGCTGACAACCTCTGCTTTTCCACCTTGTTCGAAATCGACAATGAACTGTAGTCGTCCGCGAAAATCTTTGACCCGTTGCTTGGATTGCGCGATTAGAAGACGGTAGCGAAATTCACCAGGCAGCGCGTCCGGCTGGACGCGAAATCGGTTGACGCTGATGCCGCCAGGCTCGCCACCCGATGCCATGAGCGTCTGAAAGAATGCCAGATCCTCCTTGAGAAGCGCGTTTTCGTCGGCAAGATTCTGAATTTGCCCCGAAAGATTTCCGTGTGTGGCCTGCTCGATCTGCAGCTGGCGATCGGCCGCTGCGATTTCGCGCCTCAATGCGGCGTTTTCATCCTGAAGCTTGGCATTCAGAGATTCCAATTGCCCTTTCTCTCGCTGTGCCTCGCTGTTGTCGAACCCGGCGTATTGCCGGCCAAGATCGTAGGTCAACCATGCGACCCCGAGGACTGCTCCGGCGAAGGCGGCTACTGAAAGCCAGCGCCAGTACCAAGGCACATGCGTATGGACCGCGACTCTCGGAGCGGCGATACCGAAGCGGCGTTTTAGGGTTCGAATCAACGTCACGGCAACAAAGAGACGCGCACGACGCCTGTCCTCTCAGCCAGTATCAGGTGCGTATTCTGAACCGTCTTTCCGGGTGCAGGCTTTGGCAAACCGGCGATTGTCAGAAATTGCGTGGCCGTCTCAACTCCATCCGGGCGGAACGCACTGCCTTGAAATTGCGCATATCCGGATGGCTGTTCGCCGGACCGACATCGACAAAAAGTTCGTCCTCGTAGCGCTTTTCGCAAGGTACGGCGAGTCCAAGCGCGGCGATGAAAACTGGGAAACATTTGGCGGGACCCGGTGTTAGCGCCTGTTGACTCAATGCGATGACGAAGAATTTTTGCTCCAAATGCGTCACAGGATCGACGGCAACTCGATCGCAAGATGGTCTCTGGCTAACGACGATACCGACATTTTCGATTTTCAACAATCACTTAACACATTTTCATAGGGTGGTCGTGCACAAATGAAAAAGCCGCCCGGAGGCGGCTGTCTGTGGTTTCTTACTCAGCGCTTGGAGAACTGCTTGCGGCGCCGAGCCTTGTGCAAACCCACCTTCTTGCGCTCGACTTCTCGCGCGTCCCGGGTAATGAGGCCCGCCTTGCTTAAAATTGGCTTGAGCGACGCGTCGTAGTCGACCAACGCTCGCGAAATGCCGTGTCGTACGGCTCCCGCCTGGCCCGACTCTCCGCCACCATCGACATTGATCAAAATGTCGAACGTATCCAAATGATTGGTCAATACCAGCGGCTGACGTACAACCATACGACCGGTCTCGCGGGAAAAAAACTCATCAACCGGCTTGTCATTGACAACGATCTTGCCTTTACCGGGCTTAATGAAGACTCTCGCCACCGCACTTTTGCGACGTCCCGTTCCATAGTTGTACTGGATTGCCATGAAATTCCCTAAACGTTGAGAGTTTGTGGCTGCTGCGCCGAATGCGGATGATCGGATCCCGCATAGACTTTCAGCTTCTTCAACATCGCGTATCCCAGCGGTCCTTTGGGCAACATGCCTTTGACTGCCTTTTCCAGCACCCGTCCCGGAAAACGGCCATGCAATTTGCCGAAAGTCGCGCTGTAAATACCGCCGGGATAAGTCGAGTGACGGTAGTAGACCTTCTGTTCCGCCTTGTCGCCAGTGACTCGCAATTTTTCAGCGTTGACGACGACGATGTAATCGCCCGTATCCACATGGGGCGTGAAAGTTACCTTGTGTTTACCGCGCAAGCGCTTGGCAATTTCGGACGCGAGGCGCCCCAATACTTTATCGGTGGCGTCGACGACGAACCAGTCGCGCTTTACCTCGTGGGATTTGGCAGAAAACGTCTTCATGGCGGAAGTTCCGCGAGGGCTGATTAACGAAAGCCGCGTAGTGTAGTTGAACGCCGCATCCCTTGTCAAACCAGGGTTCTCAACTCAACCTGAGGATTTCTAAGCAGTTATGGTTGCATTGCGTTGCTTCAACCAGGGAACTCGGCAGGCCTCGGAGATCAAGAATCGCCGGTCAACTTCAAGGCTTCATCGCTTTAATGACAGGGCCATTTAGTGAATAATGCGGTTCCCGCCCCCACCCGTTCCTCCTGTCCGCCTCATTCTATGCGCAAGCTTTGGCTCATATTTGCTCAGGCGGTCACCATCAGCCTCGCAGCGCTCTTCGTGGTCGTGACTTTGCGGCCGGATCTCGTTTCCTGGAGCGGACACAACGGCGTAGTGACTGTGCGCGAAGCCGCAGATGCGCCACGCGACCGCCCGGGCTTTGTTTCCCTGAGTCCCGCTGCAAGAAAGGCCATGCCCTCAGTGGTGAATATTTTCACCAGCAAGGATGTGAAAGTTCCGCGGCACCCTTTCATGGATGATCCACTATTCAGGCGTTTTTTCGGCGATCAACTCGACGGCGAAACCCAGCATAGTTCCAGCCTCGGATCTGGCGTCATAGTCGGCCCTGAAGGTTACATATTGACCAATCACCATGTGGTCGAAACCGCGGACGAAATTGAACTTGCTCTGGCCGATGGTCGAAAAACTCCTGCGAAAGTCGTCGGAACCGACCCGGAAACCGACTTGGCCGTACTCAAAGTTGATCTCGCGGGGCTTCCGGCGGCTACGTTCGGCAATCCGGACAAGCTCTCAATCGGGGATGTCGTCCTTGCCATTGGCAATCCGTTCGGCGTTGGACAGACAGTGACCATGGGTATCGTCAGCGCACTCGGGCGCAGCCATCTGGGCATCAGTACGTTCGAGAATTTCATACAGACGGATGCGGCAATCAATCCGGGCAATTCCGGCGGCGCGCTTGTCGATGCATCCGGCAACCTCGTCGGCATCAACAGTGCCATTTACTCACGCAGCGGAGGCTCGCTTGGAATCGGCTTTGCGATTCCCGCAAATCTTGCCAAGCAGGTAATGGAACAGATTGTTCGCACTGGAACGGTAACGCGCGGCTGGATCGGCGTGGAGGTTCAGGATATCTCCGCCGAACTTGCGGAATCGTTCAAGCTCTCCAACATACGCGGAACATTGATCGCGGGGGTGCTGCGCGGCGGACCGGCGGATCGAGCGGGAATAAAGCCAGGCGATATCCTCGTGGCTGTTGAATCAAGGGACGTCATCGATTCGACCAGCATGTTGAATCTGGTTGCGGCCCTCGAGCCAGGAAAACCCGCCACGCTGAAAATATTGCGCAATCGCAATGAAATGTCCGTCAAGGTCAGCGTTGGCAAACGCCCGAAGTCCAACCGCCGTAACGACCTCGAATAACCTGGCCGGCGTTCAGCGTTTTCACTCAGCCCACCGAACCGGATTTGGATTCTTCCGGACTCGGCTTGGAAACCCACTGCGAAACGAAGATCCCCAGTTCATAGAGGACCCAAAGGGGTACGGCGAGCATGACCTGCGAAACCACATCAGGCGGCGTAAAAATCGCTCCGACCACAAACGCGCCGACGATCATGTAGGGGCGGATTTCCTTCAATGTCTTGACGCTCACCAGCCCCATCCGCACCAGGATGACTACGGCCACCGGCACCTCGAAAGTGACGCCGAACGCCAGGAACAAAGTCAAAACGAAGTCCAGGTACTTGCCAATGTCGGTCATTACCGCAACACCCTCCGGCGCGACCGATATCATGAAGTGGAATACCACAGGAAATACCAGGTAATACGCGAACGCCATGCCGCAGATAAATAACAGCGTGCTGGTGATGATGAGCGGGGCCACGAGTCTTCGTTCGTGGGCATACAGCCCCGGGGCCACGAACGCCCAAATCTGGTAGAGCAAATAAGGCAGCGCGATCACGAATGCTGCCATCATCGTCACCTTCACCGGCACGAAGAATGGCGCAGTCACTTCCGTCGCTATCAAACGCCCGCCTGCCGGCATCGACGCAATCATCGGTTGCGCAAGCAACGCGTACAAATCACGCGCCCAGGGAAACAGGCAAATAAATACCAGCAGCAACGCCAGCACGCATCGCAACAACCGATCGCGTAACTCGATCAGGTGCGACATGAAAGAATCGGGCTCGGCCATCGGCTCTGTGTTTTTTGGTGCGGGAAGAGTGGTCAAACTCCGGCCAAAAATCAGCCTTGTTTATCGTTGGTGGACGGCTTGTCGGCGTCAGGATTTGAAACAGAGACGTCGGGGAGTGCATTTGCTGGTTTCGCAGCTGCAGCATTTTCGGATACGGGGACTGGCGTCGTCGGCTGCATCAACTGTATCCCGGCTATCGGGGCTACCGCCGATTCGACCTGCTTCTGCGCCGACTCGATCTGCTCCTGCATTTGGGCGCCTGCCTGCTTGACCTCGCTGTCGATGTAGTTGACTTGAGACGTGACGGACTCCTGTATTGAGCGAGCCGCGTCCTGCATCGTAGCCTTCAGGTTTCGCAATTCTTCAAGTTCGATTTCGCGGTTGATATCAGACTTGACCTCAGAGACATAGCGCTGCAAGCGCCCAAATAGATGTCCCAAGGTCCTTGCCACGCGCGGCAACCGTTCGGGACCGATCACGATGAGCGCGACAACCCCGATGACGAAGATCTCGGATGCACCGATATCGAACATGACTGCGATCGGAAAGTAAAGTGCTCGATCAGGTTTTGGTTTTGTCCTTTACTTCGCCTTCGAACGTTTGGGCGGCACCCCCGGCGTCCAGTCTTCCCGCCGGTTTGTCGTCATCCGCGGTCTTCATGCCTTCCTTGAACCCCTTCACGGCGCCGCCTAAATCCGAACCCATATTGCGCAGCTTCTTGGTGCCAAATATCAAAAGCACTACCACCAGAACAATTAGCCAATGCCAGATACTGAATGAACCCATCTCTGATACTCCCCAATCAAAGTTTCTACGTTGAGCGCTGAATCATTCCCGGCAGCGGATCCGCGCCGCCGAGCACATGCATGTGGACGTGATACACATCCTGCCTGCCGATCCGTCCGGTATTGACGACGGTTCGGAATCCTTCCGGCGAACCCTGTTCGCGCGCCAACCGGCCCGCCAACAGCATCATTTTCCCGAGCACCAACTGGTGACGCTGCTGAACATGATCCAAGGATTCGACGTGCTCTTTGGGGATCAGCATGAAATGTACTTGCGCCACCGGATTGATGTCGTGGAAAGCGAGTACCTCATCGTCCTCGTAAACCTTGCGGCTCGGAATTTCGCCCCTGACGATTTTGCAGAAGACGCAGTTATCGACCGTCGTTTTCATTCATTGTCTCGGGCAGAAGAACCCTCTCCATCAGGTTTCGCCCATCGAATTACCCGGACGCGACCTCTTTTCGTCCATGCCCGAGATGCCTTCGCGGCGTTTCAGCTCCGCGAGCACGTCGTCCGGTCCGAGCCCATGCCACGCCAGCATGACCAGACAGTGGAACCACAGGTCCGCAGTTTCGCGAACGATCTGAAGTCTATCACCGTCCTTTGCGGCCAGCAGGGTCTCCGCGGCCTCCTCGCCGATCTTCTTCAGAATCGTGTCGTGGCCTTTGGCGAACAAGCTTGCCACATACGAACCGGCCGAACCGGTTGCCTTGCGAGATTCTATGGTCTCACTGAGCCGGCGAAGAATGTCAGAATCTTTCATTGCTTCGTGCCGTATATTTGCCCTGGTTCCTTGAGGACAGGTTCGGTTTCCACCCACCGGCCATCTTCAAGCTTGCGGAAGAAACAGCGGCCGTGACCCGTGTGGCAGGCAATTCCGCCAACCTGCTCGACTTCGACCACTATCGCATCTGCATCACAATCCAGCCGGATCTGCTTGACCAGCTGAACGTGGCCCGATTCTTCGCCCTTGCGCCACAAGCGTTTGCGCGAGCGTGACCAGTATACCGCCCGCCCCGAGCGCACCGTTTCGGCGAGTGCCTGGCGGTTCATCCATGCAAGCGTCAACAATTTCCCGGTGCCGGTCTCCTGCGCAACCGCGGGTATCAAGCCGTCCGCATCAAACATCAACTCATCGAGCCAGGCATCGCTCATAACCGCACCTCGATGTTGTTCTGCGCCATGTACCGTTTGGCCTGTTGCACCGTTAGTTCGCCGTAGTGAAAAACGCTGGCCGCTAGCACTGCGTCGGCCTTGCCGATTAGAACACCGTCGACGAGATCCTGCAGGCCGCCGACCCCTCCGCTTGCAATGATGGGTATTTCCAGCGCTTCGGAAAACGCGCGTGTGATCTCCAGGTCGAAGCCGGCCCTAGTACCGTCCCGATCCATGCTGGTAAGCAGGATTTCGCCGGCCCCCGCAGCTTGCATGCGCTTTCCCCATTCGACGGCGTCCAAGCCGGTAGGACGACGTCCGCCATGGGTAAATACTTCCCACCGGGCAGTAGGCCCGGGCGCTCGTTTGGCGTCGACTGCAACCACGATGCATTGGGATCCGAATCGTCCGGCCGCATCCTCAACCAGTTGTGGATTCTGCACCGCCGCCGTATTGATGCTGACTTTGTCGGCGCCGGCATTGAGCAAACGGCGCACATCGCCCACTTCGCGCACGCCACCGCCAACCGTCAGGGGAATAAAAACCTGCGAGGCCACCTGCTCGACTATGTCAAGCAGCAAACCTCTATTGTCGGAGCTTGCAGTGATATCCAAAAAGGTGATTTCATCGGCGCCCTGCTCATCGTATTTCCGCGCAATTTCGACCGGATCCCCAGCGTCTCGCAAGGCGACGAAATTGACGCCCTTCACGACACGTCCATCAGTGACATCGAGGCAGGGAATAATTCGCTTGGAAAGACCCATGGCGGGCATTTCAGCACTGGCAGAAAGAAGATGGACCGGCTGTCGGATGGCGGGGCCGGTCTGCGCTACGGCTTTGCCTCTGCCGATTTCGTATTGGCGCTCGCCATCTTGTCCGCAAGCTTTTGCGCCTCGGCAAAATCGAGCGTCCCTTCGTAAATTGCGCGACCGGTTATGGCGCCCAAAATCCCCTCGCCTTCCGCCTCGCATAGCGCTTTTACGTCCTTCAGGTCGGAAATACCGCCACTGGCAATGACCGGTACCGACAATTCGCGGGCCAGATCCACCGTGGCTTTGACATTGATGCCGCTCATCATGCCGTCGCGACTGATGTCGGTGTAGATAATCGCTTCGACGCCAAGATCCTGAAATTTTTTCGCCAGATCCAGCACATCGTGACCGGTGACCTTCGACCAGCCATCGACCGCCACCTTGCCGTCCTTTGCATCCAGTCCGACCATAATGTGGCCAGGGAACGCATAGCAAGCGTCGTGCAGGAATCCGGGCGTTTTCACCGCGGCGGTTCCGAGAATGACGTAGGCAATGCCGTCATCGAGGTAACGCTCCACGGTATCGAGATCGCGGATTCCGCCGCCAAGTTGCACCGGGACATCCCCACCAATCGCCTTGACGACCGCCTTCACGGCTTCTTCGTTTTTGGGCTTTCCGGCGAATGCACCATTCAGGTCGACCAGATGCAACCGGCGAGCACCCTTGCTCACCCAGAGTTTGGCCATCGAACCGGGATCCTCGGAAAAAACTGTGGCCTCCGCCATGGAGCCCTGCTTCAAACGGACACAGTGTCCGTCCTTGAGGTCAATTGCCGGGATGATCAACATGATTTGGGAATCGATTCGTCACGCCAACCGGGACGAGTGCTTTGCAATCAGCTGGAGGGGGTGCTCGAATTATGAAATCGCGTCAGACGTTGGCTGCAGGGACGGTACCGGGTTGCACCGAAAGACGTTTCGTCCCGTTCCAGGAAACGAAATTCGATAACAGCCGCAAGCCTGCGGACTGGCTTTTTTCCGGATGGAATTGCACGGCAAAAATGTTATTCCTTGCAACGGCGCAGGTAAAGCGCAACGCATGCCGGCTGGTCCCAGCAACGAGCGCCTGATCGGGAGTTTCCACGTAGTAACTGTGCACAAAATAGAACCGACTGCCTTCCGCGATGCCATCCCACATCGGATGGGACATTGTCTGATAAACCTGGTTCCACCCCATGTGCGGGATCTTGAGTTTTTCACCTTGGCTGTCCACGGCGGATGGAAAGCGCACGACCTTGCCGGGAAGCACTCCCAACCCGGAAGTATCCCCTTCTTCGCTGTGTTCGAACAGCATTTGCAAGCCGATGCAGAGTCCCAGGAATGGCTTGGTCCGCGCGGCCTCAAGCAGGGGCGCGCGGAGCCCGCGGGCGTCCATTTCACGCATGCAATCGGGCATGGCGCCTTGCCCCGGGAAGACAACCCGGCTGGCTGCGCGGATGGCGCCAGGGTCGGCGGTTACCGCAATGACTTTTGCTGGCGCAACATGTTCCAGCGCCTTTGCCACCGAACGCAGATTCCCCATCCCGTAGTCGATCACCGCAATATCAATCATGTAATCGTCTTCGTCGCCTGAAATTTCGACACCGAGCCTACCCGCTCAGAGCTTGCCCTTGGTGGATGGAAGCAGGCCTTCGCCTCGTGGATCAAACTCAGTCGCCATGCGCAGCGCCCGGCCGAATGCCTTGAATATGGTCTCGGACTGATGGTGGGCGTTGCGGCCCTTCAGGTTGTCTATATGCAGCGTCACCAGCGCATGATTGACAAAACCCTGGAAAAACTCATGTATGAGATCGACATCGAATTCGCCGATCAGCCCGCGGGCGTAATCCACGGAATATTCCAACCCCGGCCGGCCCGACAGGTCGATCACGACTCGCGACAGTGCTTCATCCAGGGGGACGTAAGCGTGTCCATACCGGCGGACGCCCTTTTTGTCCCCAATGGCTTTGGCAAAGGCCTGGCCGATTGAAATTCCAACATCTTCGACGGTATGGTGCGCATCGATGTGCAAATCTCCTTTGGCCTCGACCTCCAGATCCATCATTCCATGACGGGCAACCTGATCCAGCATATGGTCGAAAAAACCTATCCCGGTTGCGAGTCTGGATTTGCCGCTGCCGTCGAGATTGATCCGGACCGCAATCTGCGTTTCCAGTGTATTGCGGGTGACTTCGGCTTCGCGCCTGGGAAAACGGTCTGACATCGTGTCTTATCCTAACTCAATTACGATAATGCCGACGACGGTGACGTTGCCGACGTTTTCAGAATTTCGCCCAGTGCCCCGATCAGGATGTCGCATTGCGCATCGGTGCCGATCGTGATGCGCAAATAATTGGCGATTCTCGCCGGATGTTGAAAATTCCTTACGACGATCCCTCGTCCGCGCAATTGTGCAGCGAGATCGGCGCCCCTGCATCGCGCGTGCCGCGCAAAAACGAAATTGGCAGTCGACGGAACAACCTCGAAATCCAGTATCTGCAGCGCAGAGACAAGGCGCTGGCGGCTCGCCACCACCCGGCGCCAGATATCTTCGCAATAGGCTTGGTCCTCCATCGCCGCCACAGCCCCTGCTTGGGCAAAACGATCCAGCGGGTAGGAATTGAAGCTGTCCTTGACCCGGTTCAATGCCTCTATCAAGCCCGGATTTCCGATTGCGTAACCCACCCGAAGCCCTGCCAGAGACCGTGATTTGGAAAGGGTATGCGTCACCAGCAGATTAGGATAGCGCGATACCAGAGGAACTGCGGAAACGCCGCCAAAATTCACGTAGGCCTCATCCACTACGACCACGGACCCGCGGTTTGTCTGCAGCAGCCTTTCGATTTCCGACTGAGCAAGCAGGCGCGCCGTCGGGGCATTGGGGTTGGGAAAGATGATCCCGCCGTTCGCCGCTCGATAGTCATCGACAGCGATCTCGAACGAACTGGTCAGCGGCACCTCCCGATACTCGATTCCGTACAGTCGGCAATACACCGGATAGAAACTATAGGTGACATCCGGAAACAATACCGGCGCGTCATGCTTGAGCAGAGCGTGAAAGGTGTGTGCGAGCACCTCATCAGATCCATTGCCAACAAATACGTTGGCTGCGGTCACTTCATGGCGCATGGCAATAGCCTGCCTCAGGCGTTCGCTCAGCGGATCCGGATAAAGGCGCAGCGACTCCCCAATTTCGGCGCGCAACGCTTCCAGTACCCGGGGACTGGGACCGTAGGGGTTCTCGTTGGTATTGAGTTTGACCAGGTTCGGAAGTTTGGGCTGCTCACCCGGGACATAAGGCGTCAAGCCCTGTACGACCGGGCTCCAGAACGTGCTCATCGATGAATCCGATACTGGGCAGATCGGGCGTGGGCGGGTAATCCTTCACCCCCCGCGAGTTCGGCTGCGATCAGTCCAAGGGATCGCGCGCCCTCAGGCGATACCTCGATCAGGCTGGTGCGCTTCTGAAAGTCGTAAACTCCGAGCGGCGAGGAAAACCGCGCCGTTCGCGAAGTCGGCAATACGTGGTTCGGGCCGGCACAGTAGTCCCCCAGCGCTTCGGACGTATAACGGCCAAGGAATATGGCGCCAGCATGACGGATTTTCTTGGCCCAAAGCTGCGGTTCCTCGAGGGACAATTCCAGGTGCTCAGGTGCGACTCGGTTGGCGATCGCACAGGCCTCTTCCAAATCGCGCGTTTCAATGAGGGCGCCGCGACCGCCAAGGGACGCCTTGATGATACTTGCCCTCGGCATATCGCCGATCTGACGATCGATGCTGGAAGCAACTTTGTCGATGAACGGCGCATCCGGGCAAAGCAGCATTGCCTGCGCCATTTCGTCATGCTCGGCCTGCGAAAAAAGATCCATCGCCACCCAGTCCGGATCAGTGGTGCCGTCGCAGATCACCAGTATCTCCGAAGGTCCGGCAACCATATCGATTCCCACCACGCCAAATACACGGCGTTTCGCCGCGGCGACGTAGGCATTGCCGGGGCCGACGATCTTATCCACTTGCTCGATGGTTTGGGTGCCATACGCAAGCGCCGCGATTGCCTGCGCGCCGCCGATCGTAAAAACGCGGTCGACTCCGGCGATACTGGCTGCGGCCATGACCAGATCGTTGCGTTCGCCGTTCGGGGTCGGCACGACCATGACGATTTCGGTTACGCCCGCTACCTTGGCAGGGAGCGTATTCATGAGCACGGTCGACGGGTAAGCGGCCTTTCCGCCCGGCACATAGACACCGACGCGGTCGAGAGGCGTCACCTTCTGGCCGAGGATCGTGCCGTCCGACTCCGTGTATTGCCATGACACCAGCGGTTGCCGCTCGTGATAGGTGCGAATGCGCGCAGCAGCCTGCTCGAGCGCGGCGCGGCGCGGCGCCGGCAATCGCGCAAGCGCGCGATCGAGATCTTTTCGCGGAACTTCGAGCGTGGACAGCAGCGTGGCGTCCAGATGATCAAACTTGTTCGTGTATTCAAGAACTGCCTGGTCACCGCGAGACCGTACGTCGCTTAAGATGACTTCGACGATCTTGTCAATGCGTTCGTCCTGCGCGTTTTCGAAAGCCAGCAACTTGGCGAGCTCCATCTCGAATCCCGGCTGCCGGGTCGAAAGTCGTGCGATTCCCGTCATACCGGTTCCTTCAATGTAGCTGCGCGAAACGCGTCGATAATTGGCTGGATCTCTGAGCGTTTCAGCTTGAGGGCGGCTTGATTGACGATGAGTCGCGCGCTAATGCGCATGATTTCTTCGACTGTCTTGAGCTGATTTGCGCGCAACGTGTTGCCGCTCGACACCAGATCGACGATGGCATCGGCCAACCCCACCAAAGGGGCGAGTTCCATGGACCCGTACAGTTTGATCAGGTCGACATGCACCCCTTTGGTCGCGAAATGCTCCCTTGCCGTCTTGAGATATTTGGTCGCGACACGCAGCCGCGCTCCCCGCCGCACGGCAGCTTCATAGTCAAAACCCTCGGGTACCGCGACCATCATCCGGCATTTTGCTATGCCGAGATCGAGCGGCTGATAGAGCCCGGTACCACCGTGCTCGAGCAGCACATCCTTGCCGGCAATACCCAAGTCGGCGGCACCGTATTGCACATAGGTTGGAACATCGGAGGCCCGCACGACAATAACGCTGACATCGCCGCGATTGGTCGGGATGATCAGTTTGCGTGAAGTCTCCGGATCCTCGGCTGCGCGGATCCCCATTGCCTGCAACAACGGCGAGGTCTCTTCGAATATGCGCCCCTTCGACAGGGCAATTCTGATGCTCATAGCGTCAATTTCGCGCGGTCAGTGGGTGCGCTTGATGCGCGCGCCCAGCTGACCAAGCTTTTCCTCAATACATTCATAACCGCGGTCAAGATGGTAGACGCGATCGACCAAGGTCTCGCCTTTGGCAACGAGACCGGCCACCACCAGGCTCGCCGATGCGCGCAAGTCCGTGGCCATGACGGCGGCGCCTTTCAACAGGCTAACCCCGCGCACTATGGCCGTGTTCCCCTCCACCTCGATATCCGCGCCCAGTCGGCGCAATTCCTGCACATGCATGAAACGGTTCTCGAAGATTGTTTCGGTTACTGTGGCCGTGCCCTGAGCCACGCTGTTGAGCGCCATGAATTGTGCCTGCATGTCGGTTGGGAAAGCAGGGTATGGCGCAGTTCGCAAACTCACCGCCTTCAGGGTCCCATTGGTCGACAGGTGTATCCAATCCTCTCCGTGCTCTATGTGGGCACCCGATTCCTGCAGCTTGCCGACTACGGAGTCCAGAATGTTTGAACGCGTGCCTTTCAGCCTGATGTCGCCGCCGGTCGCTGCCGCTGCGCAAAGAAACGTGCCGATCTCGATCCGGTCGGGCATGATCCGGTGCGTCGCGCCGTGCAATTCCTCAACGCCTTCGATCGTTATTACGTCGGTGCCGGCACCCTTCACGCGGGCACCCATTGCATTGAGGCATTCCGCAAGGTCGATGACCTCCGGCTCGCGCGCCGCATTTTCCAGAACCGTGACGCCATCGGCGAGCACCGCCGCCATCATGAGGTTCTCGGTCCCGGTTACCGTAACCAGGTCGAGTACGATATGCGTGCCTTTGAGTCGGCCCGCTCGTGCAAGGATGTAGCCTTGCTCTATCTCGATCTGGGCTCCCATAGCCTGCAGACCCTTGATGTGCAGGTCAACGGGCCGCTGGCCGATCGCACACCCCCCCGGCAATGACACGCGCGCTTCCCCAAAACGCGCAATCATTGGCCCAAGGACCAGAATCGACGCGCGCATGGTTTTCACCAGCTCATACGGCGCGGAAAGGTTGTGCAATTTTGCCGCCGTCAACCCGACCCCGAGCTTCTCGTCGAGGGAGATTTCCACGCCCATCTGCGCCAGCAGGTTCAGCGTAGTGGTCACATCGCGCAAATGCGGAACATTGCGCAGTCTGAGCATGCCTCGCGTGAGCAACGATGCGCATATGATCGGAAGGGCCGCGTTCTTGGCACCGGAAACGCGCACCTCCCCGGTCAGCGGTACGCCGCCCTGGATAACAAGTTTATCCACTTGGCATTGACAGGCTAACGCGCGACCCAGTCTTCCGGAGTGAAAGTTTTCATCGACAATGCGTGAATTTCCTCACGCATGCGATCACCAAGCGCTTTATATACGACTTGATGCTGCTGGACCCGCGATTTGCCCCGGAACGCGGGACTGACGATAACGGCATCGAAATGATGGCCATCGCCGGCCACCTCGACATGATCGCACGCGAGATTTTGCTCGATGTAGGACTTTACCTGCTCAGGGGTGACCATAGGCGATTTTCAATGACGCAACTTGTAGCCGCGTTTGAGTAGCGACAAGGTGGCGAATAATAAGGCTAAAAGGCAGCCCGCCACAATCGCGAAACTGAGCCTTGGGGACACGTCGGAGACGCCAAAAAAACCATAGCGGAAGCCGTCTATCATGTAGAAAAACGGATTGAAATGCGACACCTCCTGCCAGAATGGAGGCAACGAATGTATCGAATAAAATACGCCGGACAGAAACGTCAGCGGGATGATGATGAAGTTCTGAAACGCGGCGAGCTGGTCGAACTTGTCGGCCCAGATGCCGGCGATGATGCCAAGCGTGCCCAACAATCCCGAGCCTAGTAGCGCGAACGACAATACCCAGAGCGGAGACTGCACCGGAACCGGCACAAATATCCAGGTAATCGCAAATACCCCGAAACCGACCATCACACCGCGCACGACGGAAGCCAGGACGTAGGCCGCGTAGAACTCAAAATGCGATAGAGGCGGTAACAAGACGAAAATGATGTTACCGGTAATCTTCGACTGGATAAGGCTTGAGGAGCTGTTGGCAAACGAATTTTGCAGCAACGACATCATGGCGAGTCCCGGCACCAGGAAGGCCGTATAACGCACGCCCGGATACACCTGAACATGTTCTTCAAGCACATGGGAAAAAATCAGCAGATAGAGCAACGCAGTGAGCACCGGTGCCAGGACAGTTTGAAAGCTCACCTTCCAGAATCGCGTGATTTCCTTGCGGAACAAGGTCGCGAAGGCGGCCATCGGCGCGGAGCTGTCCATTTTTAGTCTTTGCGCATGATTGCGACAAAAACTTCCTCGAGATCGGGCTGTTCCAGTTCCATGAATGCCGCCGTGACGTTGCATCTGCGGATTTCTGCAAGCACAGTCTCAATCTGCGCGTAGTCCTGCAGCGCAAGCAGGTATTCTCCGTTGGCCGGGGCCACAGCGACCATCGGCGCAAGAGACTCAGGCAAAGTGCCTTGTGCCAATCTCAGGCGCAGGTGAGTTCCGGTAGAAGCCTTGAGCAGATTGTGGGTGGAATCCAGCGCGACCAGCTTGCCCTGTTTGAGCATGCCCACACGGCTGCAAAGCGCTTCTGCCTCGTCGAGATAGTGCGTTGTCAGCACAATGGTGTGGCCATCACCGTTTAACTGCCGGATGAACTGCCACAAGGCCTGGCGCAGTTCCACGTCGACGCCCGCGGTGGGCTCGTCAAGGATGATGACCGGCGGCTTATGTACCAGCGCCTGAGCCACCAGCACTCTGCGCTTCATGCCGCCGGACAATGCTCGCATGTTGAATTCGGCCCGATTCGTCAGATCGAGTTTGGCCATGACTTCGTCGATCCAATCGTCATTGCGGTTGAGTCCGAAATAACCGGATTGGAACTGAAGCGTCTCTCGCACCGTGAAAAATGGGTCGAACACGAGTTCCTGCGGCACTACGCCCAAGGATCGCCTGGCGCCGCGATAGTCGGTCACCACATCGTGCCCCATCACCTTCAGGGTGCCGGCATCTGCGCGAGCCAGGCCGGCGAGGATGCTGATCAGAGTCGTCTTGCCCGCGCCGTTGGGACCCAACAGCGCAAAAAATTCGCCCTCAGGGATGTCCAGACTGATATCGATGAGCGCACGCACGCTCCCGAAGGCCTTGGAGACCCCACATATCTCGATGGCAGGCTGCACGGAAAAGGGGGTAACGTCTCAGAAACGCTAGTTGGCGGCGATCGGAATCAGATCGACAACGCCGTAGAGCTCGGACAGGCTTCGCAAATCGTCGCTCAGGTTGGCAAAGGATATGCGCCTGCCCTCGGCACCAGAGGTTCGCATCCATTCCAACATAAGGCTCAATGCGGAAGAATCGGCGTTGCTGATTCCGCCGAGATCGACAATTATGTTGTCGCCCTCGAACGCGGCCCCCTCGGCGATCAGCTTCGTGACATTGTCGAGCGTGACCGGACCGTCGATCAGATAGCGATTTCCTTGCCTTACGATCATTTCTTGGGTTCGGCTGGCGTCTTGCCCATATTTTTGGGGTCCAGGGCGATCTTGCCGCTGTTCTTGTCGACCAGGCTCTTGATCAGGCCATCGATGCCGCCGCTCTGAATTTCCTGCGCGAACAGGTTGCGATAATTGATGATCAGGCTCGCCCCCGACACGCGCACGTCGTACACCTTCCAGCCCTCCGGTGTTTTGCCCATGTCGTAGTCCACGCCCATGGGGGGGGCCCCTCCAGGCAGTTTGATCAGCGTTTGCACGGTCGTTTCAGGCTCAGCGGTATTCATTTTATAAGGCCGGTATTCGACTGCTATTCCAGTATAGGCAGTAAATGCTGCCGAATAGGAACGCACAAGCAACGTGCGGAACTCCTTGATCAGGGTTTCGCGCTGGGTCGCAGACGCGTCGCGCCACGGGCGACCAACAGCCAACCGCGTCATGCGGGGGAAGTCAAAATGCGGCGCCACCTTTTCCTCTATCAGCTGCGCGACTCTTGCGACATTGCCGGCGCGAATATCCTTGTCGTTGCGCACAATAGTGAGCACTTCTTCTGTCGTGTTGCGCACCAGCACGTCTGGCGCAACTTCGTCGGCCGCCGCTGCGACAGCGGAGGCACAGGCAACCAACAAAGCCACTGTCCATCGCCCGATTTCTTGCTTACTTGCCTTTCGCATTGGCGTGCCCTCTTCGATCGCGGATCACTGGTTATTTTGCCGTACCGGTTTCCGCGGCCTTTCCGTAAAGAAACTGACCGATCACTTTTTCCAGAACGATCGCGGATTGCGTCACTTTGAGGCGGTCGCCATCCTTCAGATTCTGTTCCTCGCCGCCTCCATCCATGCCGACATATTGCTCGCCCAGCAGACCGGCGGTCAGGATTGACGCAGAAGAATCCCGCGGGAACGGATAGCGTTTGTCAATGCGCAACGCGACGTTCGCGCGAAATGTCCGCGTATCAAGGTTAATTCCCTCGACACGTCCAACTACGACCCCGGCGCTTTTTACCGGAGCACGCACCTTTAAACCCCCGATATTGTCGAACTCGGCGACGACCCGATAACCGTCTGACACGCTCACGCTGCTGGCGTTCCCGACCTTTAGCGCAAGCACGAACAAAGCTGCTACGCCCGCAGTCACGAAAATTCCTACCCAAAGGTCTACTATGGTCCGCTGCATGATTCACACTCCTGTAAACATGAACGCCGTCAGTACAAAGTCCAGCGCCAGTACTGCCAGAGCCGAGGTAACCACTGTTCGCGTCACCGCGTGCGACACGCCTTCCGCCGTCGGCGGTGCATCGTAACCTTCGAACAACGCAATGGAGGTGACGGCTGCCCCGAACACGATACTCTTGATTACCCCGTTTACGATGTCGCCGCGAAAATCGACGTTCGATTGCATCTGCGACCAGAACGCCCCCGAATCGACGCCGATGATCACGACTGTAATCAGATAACCGCCGAATATCCCCATTACGCTAAAGATCGCAGCGAGCAGCGGCATCGAAAAAAAGCCCCCCCAGAACATCGGGCTGATCACGCGGGCAAACGGATCGACTGCCATGATCTCCATTGCCGACAACTGCTCGGTCGATTTCATGATGCCGAGTTCCGCCGTCATCGCCGATCCCGCACGGCTTGCAAACAACAGCGCCGCAACGACTGGCCCAAGCTCCCGCACAAGCGCCAGCGCGACGAGCGTGCCAACAGCTTCAGCGGAACCGTAGCGTTTCAGAGTTTCGTAACCCTGCAAGCCGAGTACCAGGCCAACGAACAACCCCGATACGATAATGATGATGAGCGAAAGAACGCCGGCGAATTGCAGTTCATCGATGGTCAATTGGAATCGCCGAAACGACAGGCCTGAGCGCACGAATACCAATCCCATAAAGCGCGTCGCTGACCCCAGGCGCCATACGGCATTGATCGTGAGGTGCCCCACGAGCCTTATGCCGCCAATAAGCGCTCTTAGCATCTCGGCTTAACCACGAATCCCCAGATCCTCTCCGTAAGCCGGCGCGCCATAGTGGAACGGTACCGGTCCATCCGCCTCCCCGTGTACAAATTGATGCACGAAAGGTTCTGAGGTCGCCACGACCTGCTGGGGTGTTCCTTGTGCCACCACGCGACCTCCCGACAAGAAGTAAACGTAGTCGACTATCTTCATCGATTCCTGAACATCGTGAGTAACGACGATCGACGTCGCCCCGAGCACGTCATTCAGGCGACGGATCAGGTTGCCGATGATGCCGACCGAAATCGGGTCCAGTCCCGTGAATGGCTCGTCATACATCACCAGCATGGGATCGAGTGCGATCGCGCGCGCAAGCGCCACCCGCCGCGCCATTCCGCCGGACAATTCGGCGGGCTTCAATGCCTGGGCTCCACGCAATCCGACCGCATGCAGTTTCATCAGCACGAGATCGCGAATCATCGATTCCGGAAGACGAGTGTGCTCGCGAAGGGGAAATGCGACGTTGTCGAACACGCTCAAGTCGGTAAAGAGCGCGCCGAACTGGAATAACATGCCCATCTTCCTGCGCATGGCATAAAGTTCCGCGTGCGATCTGGTATGAACCGGAACAGAGTCCACCAGCACTTCACCTCGAGCCGGTTTCAATTGACCGCCAATCAATCGCAGCAAGGTCGTTTTGCCGGTACCGCTGCCGCCCATTATCGCAATGACTTTTCCGCGTGGAAAAGCCATATCCACAGCCTGGAGGATAGGGCGGCGATCGTACGAAAAATCGACGCGCGAGAATTCGACGAGGTTATCGGATTGCACGGAAAAATTAGGATAGAGAAACTGGCGCATTGTAGCGGAGAAAGCCGGGCATTCGCCGTACCTCCAAATTTTGGGGGACGACGCTGCGACCAGGGGATTCATTCGGTATTGGACTTCGGATCGCCAGTGGGACCGGCTCCACCGCACACCCTAAACCTATGAACAATAAAGCCCTTCTGGCACAATAGCGCGATTCTGCTGCGGGCCAATCAACTATTCCGACAAATGGACACATCTGGCGCAACAAAACCCGATTTGCTGATCGTCGATGACGACCCTCTCATCATCGACACGCTCAGCTTCGTGCTCGCAAAGGACTACAACGTCCGCGCTGCCGGCTCTCGCGCGCAAGTGAAGAGCCTGCTGCGCCAGCTCGACACCCTGCCGGAGCTCGCTCTGGTGGATCTCGGCCTGCCACCGACGCCGCACCGGCCGGATGAGGGGTTCCAATTGATTGGCGATTTGCTGGCACATTCCCCGTCGATCAAAATCCTTGTCCTGTCCGGACAAAGTGACGAGGCAAATGCCCGCTATGCCCGCACGCTGGGCGCTGTCGAATTCATCTCCAAGCCGTGTGAGCCGGATGTTCTCAAGGCAATGCTCGCCAAGGCAAGGCGCATGGGCGAGGTGGAACGATCATCCGCGAAGTCCGACACCGGCATCATTGGAGCAGGCTTTGCAATTACAAAATTACATGAGCAGATCGCACAGTACGCGCCAGCCCCGTTCCCGGTTCTGGTGGAGGGCGAGTCCGGGAGCGGCAAGGAACTGGTCGCGCAATCGCTTCACCGGCAGGGTCCCCGCGACGGGAAACCGTATCTTGCCCTCAACTGCGCCGCTATTTCTCCCTCGCTGGTCGAACCAACCCTTTTTGGTTATGTGAAAGGTGCCTTCACCGGCGCCAGTTCCTCGCGATCGGGTTATTTCGAAGATGCGCACGATGGAACGCTTTTTCTGGACGAGATCGGCGAATTGCCCCTCGAACTGCAGGCGAAACTCCTGCGTGTACTGGAAAATGGCGAATATCAGCGGGTCGGCGAGACTCAAAGCCGGATATCCAACGCGCGGGTCATAGCTGCGACGAATCGCGACTTGCGCCAGGAGGTGCGTTCGGGACGTTTCCGTCCCGATCTATACCACCGGCTCTCCGTGTTCTCAATATCGGTACCGCCATTGCGCGAGCTGGGCGAAGACAAGGTCGGTCTCTTCGAACATTATTCTTCACTCTATGCGCGCCAGAGCAATGTGCAGCCGTTTAAACTGGACCGCAAGTCCCTGGAGTTGTGGATGCAATACGGTTTTCCCGGGAATGTGCGCGAGCTGCGAAATATCGTCATCAGGCTGAGCACCAAATATCCCGGAGAGACGATCAATAGCGAGCAATTGCTGGGCGAGCTTGACTGGGAAGATCCTCTGACGGCGCCTGGCCAGACTGCACAGTTCACAGACTTCAAGGTATCGATGGAAGCGGCCCGCAAGCATCTGCAGAGCAGGAAGGGTTTTCTCCTGGATGAGGCGTTGCGCGATTTGGAAAGAAGCTATGTCGAAGCGGCGCTGGATCTCACGCGGGGCAACCTTAGCCAGGCGGCAAAATTGTTGGGCATTCATCGCACCACGTTGTACAGCCGGATGCAGAACTACGCCTCAGGTGTGGAGGAGGAACCCTGATGTATTACGAATTTTTCGGTCTCACCCACCCTCCATTCAAGATTACGCCCGATACCGACGTCTTCTTTGAAGGTGGCAATCGTGGCGCGATCCTGGAAGCTCTGATTTACGCCATCACGCATGGTGAAGGCATCATCAAGGTGACGGGCGAGGTGGGCAGCGGCAAAACGATGCTGTGTCGGGTGTTGCAGACCCGCTTGCCGTCGAACGTCGAAACCGTCTATCTGGCAAATCCCAGCGTGTCTCCTGACGAGATTCTGCATGCCATTGCGTTCGAGATGCAGTTGCGCGTACCCAAAGATGCGAGCCGCCTGGAAGTCATGCATGCGCTAAACGACTATCTGGTAGAACGGCACGGCCAGCAGCGACAGGTTGTGGTCTTTGTTGAGGAATCGCAAGGGATGCCGATCTCCACGCTGGAGGAAATCCGCCTGCTTTCCAACCTGGAAACCCAGCATCACAAGCTTCTTCAAATCGTGCTGTTCGGGCAGCCCGAGCTGGATGTGAATCTGCGCCAGCAGCATATACGTCAGCTTCGCGAGCGCATTACCCACAGCTTCAACCTTCTGCCACTCGACGAGGAGGACGCAAGGGCCTACCTGACTTTTCGCCTTCGGGCGGCCGGATATCACGGGCCTGACTTGTTCAGCAGTCGAGTGATTGCTTACATGACCAAGGCCTGTAACGGCCTCACGCGCCGTCTCAATCTCGTTGCCGATAAGGCGCTGCTGGCCGCCTTTGCAGAAGGCACCCACAACGTGACTCTGGATCACGTCAAAGCAGCCGTTCGGGACAGTGAGTTCAGCAATGTCGAACTACCCATTGGTCGCGCACCCGTTACCTATGTTTTGGCGGGGCTTGCGGCTGGAGGCATCCTCGGGGTCGCTGCCTTCGCAGCGTACCAAGCTCTTAGTACACCCAAAGTTCAGATTGCGCCGACTTCCGATGCCGCTCAACCTCCCGCCAATCCTGCTCCAGAGCCTGTCGCGGTGTCCAATGTCCCCGTGACGAATCTTCCCGTTGCGGTACCGCCAAGCGTCGCCCCTCCCCCTGAGGTCCATGCAGTGACGGCAAGCTCTGATCTGTTGGAGCAGCGCTTGCAGGCGACAGATCGCTGGTTGGATCAGCAGAATGGCGGTGTTTACAGCATCCAACTGCTCGGTTCGGACGATCCGGAACTCCTAAGAGAATATTTCAAAACGATCGCTAAATATCTTGAAATAGATAAGGTTTATGTGTACCGTACCATTGCAAATCGACACCCTTCCCTGACCGTCTTATATGGCACTTTTGCAACCCGGGTTGAAGTTACACGGACGCTTCAGAACTTGCCGGACGAATTGAAATTCAATCGGCCCTATTACAGGACTCTTCAAGGCATTCGCTCTGAAATCGCCCGACAGAAGTCCTAGTCGCGTGCGATTAATATTCAATGCCGAGGGATTACGGAAGTTAGGTGTCCAGAGAACGAGAAACTTTTAACGGGTCACAGAATGGTCAACGAAGGGGGAAAAGCCGGTTCATGTTACGGCCAGCCGGCGCGTTCATGGACGCGTGCGGCCGGAATGGGTCACATCCTTCCGGTGAACAGCGCGGCGATAGCCATGTCACTGCTCATATTGGCCGCTGCCGGTTGTGCCACCTACAAGCCGACTGTGCCGCCTTCGCAAGGCCATATCAACGCCGCACAGTTTCCCAAGCAGACGGAAGACAAGATTCTGTCGCCGGTAACTACCAATAATTTCGTCCCTCTTCCGAAGCCCCAAGTCAAAGTCCCAACGTACAGCGTGGTCGTCAATGAAGTGCCGGTAAAGGAACTGCTGTTCGCTCTGTCACGGGATACGCGCCAGAACATCGACGTGCATCCATCCGTACAAGGTCTGGTATCGCTGAACGCGATTGACGAAACGCTCCCCGCCATACTCGAACGCGTCTCGCAACAGGTCAATATCCGTTATCGCACCGAAGGCAAGACTATCCTGGTGCTCCCGGATTCTCCGTATTTCCGGACCTATAAGGTCAACTACGTAAACATGACCCGTGACACGGCGTCGAGCATCGGTGTAAGCGGCGAAATCAGCGGCTCGACGACTAGCGGCAGCAGCCAGTCAGCGGGTGCGACGAGCGCCGGCGGTTCCTCAAACACCAAGGTCGATACCAAATCAGCCAACAATTTCTGGGAAGTCATGCGGCAGAACATCGAAGCCATTCTGTTGGCCACCAAGACATTGAATCAGAATGCGGATCAGCGCGCCGAGCGCGCCGAGGCGCAGGCAGCTGCACGCCAGGAACGCATCGCGCAGGCGGAGGCGGTCTCCCGCGCCGGGGCCAATGCCGCCTCATTGTTCAGTACGGCCTTCGCACAGAGTGCCGGCACCAGCTCCGATTCCAAGAACGACGTGGTCGTCAACCCGGTTACCGGAACTCTCAGCGTGCTCGGCACTGAAAAGCAACATGCGCTGGTCCAGCAGTATCTGGACAGCGTTAGCTCGGCATCGCAGCGGCAGGTGCTGATCGAAGCAACCATCGTCGAGGTGCGGCTTTCCAACAACTATCAGGCAGGCGTGGACTGGAGCCGGTTAGCCACTTCGATTGGCAATGGCGCTTCGTTCACGCAGCAATTGCTCGGCGCGCCGCCGGCGGGGGCGCCCAACGGCATGACGATCGGCTATACGAATCCGAACTCCAGCGTCGGCAATATCAGCGCGACCATCCGCCTGCTGGAGCAGTTTGGCAACACCAGGGTGTTGTCGAGCCCGAAGCTCATGGCGCTCAACAACCAGACCGCGCTGTTAAAGGTCGTGGACAATGTGGTCTTCTTTCACATTGAAGCGCAGACCAACACCAACCAAACCACCTCTACCACCACGTTCACCACAACCGCGAATACGGTTGCAGTAGGATTGGTGATGAGCGTGCTGCCTCAGGTTACCGATTCGGGAACGGTGAATCTGACGGTCAGACCGACGATTTCACGGATTTCGAGCACAATTCAGGATCCCAATCCTGCACTTCGGGCACAGTTCAACGCGTTGGGCGTCGAAATCTCCCCGGCGATACCAAACCTGGTCCCGCAGATCCAGGTTCGGGAAATGGAATCGGTGTTGCAGGCGGGCAGCGGGCAGACCATTATTCTCGGCGGTCTGATGCAGGACAACGTGCAGCGCGACCGCGATGCCGTCCCAGGCCTGGGGCGGCTGCCCTCGCCGGCGGGCGACATTTTCAGTTTCCGCAACGAAGCGGTGAGCAAAAGCGAACTGGTGATCTTCCTCAAACCCACCGTCATCAGCAACCCCTCGCTGGATAGTGACGAACTCAAATTTTTCCGCCGGTTCCTGCCGATAATGGATCCGACCGGCAAAAACCCATGAGCTTGTTGCTGCAGGCACTGCAGAAAGCGTCAAAAAGCCGCGACGAAGCCACTGCCGATGTTTCGCCGGACGCGATGTCCATGGAAGACGAACTGGCGCTGGAACCCTCAGCGCCTGCATCGCGTGGCCGCCAGGAAGCCTCCCCACCACCGACCTCAGCGTACGCTGCAACTGTGGTACAGGCAGGCAGTGTTCCGACGTTCGATCCATTGGACTACGCGCGCGAGCATTACATGTTGACTTTCGTTGGCGTGGCAATTCTTCTGGCTATCGCGTATGGCACTTACGTCTATGTGCAGGTAGCCCGGCCATTCCGCAATTTCTCTCCCGGCCCCATACCAACGGCGGCAAGCCCGGCGCCCCCACCCTCCCTCGCAAGTACGCCGCCGCCATCGGCAAGTGCGAAGATTAGCGGAATGCCCGGGGGCACCACTGCGACCGCTAACACTACGGTAGTCGCTACAAACGGCAGGACCAATGAATCAGCTGCTGCTGTTTCCGAACCAGCTGCCCCGCCTGCTGCGATTGCGACCTTGGAAAACCCGTCTCCAAGAGCGCGCCCGACGACTGACGCGGCACCAGAGAAACCCGCCCGAAAGATCGTGCCGGTCGCCCGCCGAAACACTGAATCGCCAGCGCTGGCAGATGCCAGTGACACCATTGAGACGGTTGTCGTCCCATCGTCCCATTCCAGGCCTTCCGGCGACATTTCGGTACGACACGAGGGTGCTGCTGTGAAAGCGGTGAGCCCCGTGTTAATGCAGGCCTACGAAACCCTGCAGCGAGGGGACAATGCCAAGGCAAAAGAATTGTATGAACAGGTGCTTCAGGCCGAACCACGCAACGTGGATGCCCTGCTTGGTTTGGGGGCGATCGCCCTGAATGACGGACGCGTCGAAGATGCCAGCCGGTGCTATCAGTCGGTATTGGAGCTAGACCCGCGCAATTCTTATGCGCAAGCGGGATTGATTTCGATTATCGGTGCGGCAGACGTTCCGGCAAGCGAGTCTCGCTTGAAACGACTGATCTCGCGCGATCCATCCGCATTCCTGTACTTTTCGTTGGGTAATCTCTATGCCGAACAGGGGCAGTGGCCCAACGCGCAGCAGGCTTATTACCAGGCTTTCCAGATGCAGCCGGACAATCCGGACTACGCGTTCAACCTGGCGATAGGCCTCGAGCATCTTGGTCAGAACCGGCTGGCTTTGGACTACTACCGCAAAGCGCTGGATCTGTCTTTCAAGAAAGGCCACGCGAACTTCGACCAAAGCCTCGTCATCCAGCGCGTGGGCCAGCTCTCCACCCGTATAGAGCAGTGAACTAGCACGGATGTCCGAGCAGCGCAAAAAGCTTCGGTTGGGCGAGTTGCTGGTACAGCAGGGCCTGATCACGCACGACCAGCTGCGTATCGCGCTTACCGAGCAGAAAAGCCAGAACATGCCGATCGGCCGGCTGCTTGTCCGGCTCGGTTTCGTCACCGAAGCAGTCATCCGCGACATCATGGCGCGGACCATCGGCCAGGAAAGTATCGATCTTTCCCAGGTACTGGTCGATGCCGAAGCTCTCAAGCTGGTCCCGCAAGAATTTGCCCGGCGCCATCGCCTGCTGCCCATCGCCTACGACGCAGACCAGAATCTTCTGATCGTCGCCATCACCGAAGTGTTCAACGTCGTTGCTCTGGATCAGTTGCGCGCGACACTCGGGCACAACATCCAGATGAAGACGGTGCTCGCGGGGCAGGCGCAACTCGACGAGTTCATCGACCAGTTCTACGGTCATGAGCTTTCCGTCGATGGCATCCTGCGGGAAATAGAAACCGGAGAAATCGACTATCAGAGCTTGCAGCAGGGCGGTCTGGACGAGTACACCCAGCCCATCGTCCGGCTGGTAGGCGCGCTGCTGGTCGATGCCGTCAAGCGTGGCTCTTCCGACATCCACTTCGAGCCCGAGTTTGCGTTCTTACGCATCCGTTACCGGATTGACGGCGTGTTGGAGCAGATTCGCAGCCTGCACAAGAACTACTGGCCGGGCATTGCGGTGAGAATAAAGGTCATCAGCGGCATGAATATCGCGGAAACACGCGCGCCACAGGACGGGCGCCTTTCGCTCAATCTGAACGGGCGGCCAGTGGATTTCCGCGTCTCATCCCAGCCGACGATCTGGGGCGAAAACATCGTGCTGCGCGTGCTCGATCGGGAAAAATCCATCATCAGTCTGGAACAAATGAAGTTGCCCAAACCGGTGATGGCAAAACTGAATCTCATGCTGGCCCGTCCGGAAGGCATTCTGGTCCTGACCGGCCCGACCGGCAGCGGCAAGACCACAACGCTCTATTCGCTGCTCGCCAAGCTCAACGTCGAGTCCGTGAACATCATGACCCTGGAGGATCCGGTCGAATATCCGGTGGCAATGATGCGGCAGACCTCGGTCTCCGAAATGGCAAAGATTGATTTTGCCAACGGCATACGTTCGATCATGCGCCAGGACCCGGACATCATCCTGGTGGGCGAAGTGCGCGACCGGGAAACCGCGGAAATGGCATTCCGGGCAGCCATGACCGGCCACCAGGTATTTACGACCCTTCATACCAATTCCGCGCTGGGCGCTTTTCCGCGGCTATTGGATATCGGCATCGCGCCCGACATCATGGCCGGTAACATCATCGGAATCATCGCGCAGCGTCTGGTGCGCGTACTGTGCACCTACTGCAAAGAGGCTTATATCCCGTCCCTGGAGGAACGACAGCTTCTCGGACGCGGAATCGACGGTGAATTCAAGATTTTCCGGCCCGTCGGATGTAACCGCTGCAACAATCGGGGCTATCGCGGCCGCGCCACGGTCATGGAGATCCTGCATATGGATGCAGATATGGACGAACTGGTGGCGCGGCGGGCAAGCCCGAGGGAAATGCGCGAGACCGCCCTTGCCAAGAACTTCCGCTCGCTGGCCGAAGAAGGTGTCGCGCGCGTAGTCGAGGGCTCGACGAGTCTGGCTGAGGTGGCTCGCGCGATTGATCTGACAGGCCGCGCCATATAGTAGAACGCAACACAAGCAACGGTGCATGCAAAGGCACCCGCACCGTAATCGGTTAGAGCACATCCAGGCAACCCATGGCCGCATACCAATACAAGGCAATTGATCGGACCGGACGCCCGGCGCGCGGCAAACTTGACGCAGCCAACGAGGTGGACCTCGAGTTGCGACTGAAGAAAATGGGGCTCGACCTCATCATTTCGAAACCGGCGCGCAATCAGGGGTCATCGATCTCCCGCGGCAGCATTACGCGCCAGGATCTGATCACATTTTGTTTCGATCTCGAGCAGGTCTCGCGTGCCGGCATTCCATTGCTCGACGGGCTGCGGGATTTGCGAGGAGGAATGGAAAACCCCCGGTTCCGCGAAATCCTTACTTCGGTGCTCGAAGATATCGAAGGCGGCAAAACCCTGTCCCAGTCTCTTGAAGGCTTTCCGCGGGTCTTCAACGCCGTATTCGTCAGTTTGATCCGGGCAGGGGAACTGTCCGGCACGCTGACAGAGGTATTCGAGAATCTCGGCGTGACGCTGAAATGGCAGGATGAACTGGTTTCCCAGACGAGGAGGTTGCTAGTCTATCCGGCCCTTGTCTTCGTCGTCGTCACGAGCGTCATGATATTTCTGCTTTTGTATCTGGTGCCTCAAGTGACCCAGCTTTTGAAAACGATGGGGTTGGAATTGCCTATCCAGACGCGCGTGCTCATCTGGTTGTCGGGCTTCACGGAAACATGGTGGCCGCTGATACTGTTCCTGCCTACTGTGGCCGCGGTCGTTATCACTATCATGGTTCGCACCAGGCCGCGTGCCCGCTACCTGTTCGACTACACCCTCCTGCACCTGCCCGTCACGGGCGAAATATTGCAAAAGATCATTCTTGCGCGCTTCGCCAATTTTTTTGCGCTGATGTACCGCTCCGGCATCACGATCCTGGATGCGGTAAAAACCAGCGAGGACATCGTCGGCAACCGGGTGGTTGCCGACGGACTTCAGCGGGCCGGCCAGCAGATAAATTCCGGAGAGAGCATGTCGGAAGCGTTTCAGAACCTGGGGATGTTTCCGCCGCTCGTGATCCGCATGATGCGGGTCGGAGAGACCACCGGTGCGCTCGATACGGCGCTGATGAACGTCACCTATTTCTACAATCGGGACGTGCGCGATTCGGTAGACAAGGCGTTGCGTTTGCTCGAACCAACGCTGACACTGGTGCTTGGCGGAATGCTGGGATTGATCCTGTTCTCGGTATTGACGCCGGTGTACGATGTGATCGGCAAACTGAAGCTATAGCGCATCATGGCGGCCAAACTACTGCTCTCCATATCGAACGATCAGGCCACCGCCGCCGTATGGCGCGGGCACCGTCTGGCGTCATGCAAGGTCTTCGAAAACGACCAGGCAGGCTGGACTGCCTTCGGCAGCTATCTCGGCGGCCTGCACGGCCTGCCTGTCCATATCATCGTGGACACTGTGGAGGAAGATTTTCGGTTCGAAACACTGCCGCATGTCCGCGGCAGCGATCGCACGGAAATGGTCCGCCGAAAGCTGAAGCAGTTGTATCGCGCCACGCCTTACTATTCCTATGCGCTGCAAGAGCGTGAAGCAGGAAAGCGACGTGACGACCGGTACCTTTTTGCTGCCCTGACTAGTGCCGATCTTCTGATCCCATGGTTGCGCGCCATCGAAGTGGCAGCCATGCCGGTTTCCGGCATCTATCCTCAAGCGCTGGTAAGTGTTGCTCTGATCGAGCGCCTAAAGCTCAAACATCCCAATCTGCTCGTCATCACGAAGAACGCGGCGGGCCTCAGGCAGACGTTCTTCAAAGACCTGAAGTTTCGTATCAGCCGACTCACACCGTTGCGTGGTATCGCAGACGCAGGCGATGCGCAGTACGCCGACGAAGTAGCCAATACCCGGATGTACCTCGATGCACTGACGGTCACACACGTCGACGACATTATGGAGGTCATCATTGTCGATCAGGAGGGCTCCCTTTCGCGATTGGGCCCGGCAATAATGCGCGAGCGACCCAATACGCGCTGCCAATACCTGAACATCGACGACATTCATGCGCGCTTCGACATTCCGGTTGCGGAATTGCAAACGTCGCCCGATGCCTTGCAGCTTTATTTGTTGGGTGAACAGGCACCGACGCTCAACCTCGCCCCGGCTTATCTCACGCGCAGCTATCAGCGATTCGCCGCGGGCCGATGGGTGTACGCCGCATCGGGGGCCATGTTGCTCAGCGCGGTGGTATGGAGCGGCGTCAATTATTACCGTACAACGGATATAGAACGGGATATCTCGCTGGCGCGACAGCAGACGAAGGACTATCAAGCCAGGTACCAGCAAGTCGTCGCGCAGTTTCCCGATGCCCCGACCAGTCCGGACAATCTTCGTCACACGGTCGAAATCGCGGAGCAGATACGCACGTCCTTGCGGACACCAGAGAAAATGTTCTCGATCGTCAGCCATGCGCTCGACGTTTCGCCTGACATCCAGCTTAAGCGCGTCGAGTGGCACTACGGTGATTCGGTGGAATCCAAGCCCGGCGCGAAACCGACTCAGGCGGCTCTGCCGCCAGAGCCCGGACAACTCATCCAGACTGGTGCCGTGTACGGCGAAATCATCAATTTTGGAGGCGACTATCGCGCGGCAATGAGCCTCATCAACAACTTCGCTAAACAGATAGCAGAGGACAACGCGGTGGCTGAAGTCAACTTGCTGAAATTGCCGCTCGACATTCGATCAGAGTCGGGGTTGAACGGAAGCACGGCAACAGTTGCAGGAAAAGACAAAGCCGGATTCGAGATCGTTATCATATTCAGGAACGGAGCCTAGATGAAACTAACAGCGAAGGACTTCGGGGCGATGAGGATGCCCGCGATTGCGCTGGTGGTCGCCCTGAGCGCGTCTTACGCCGTAATATGGTTCACTTCGAATCAGCGTAGCGAATCCGAAGGGCAATACCGCCAGCAGGTAGTCGCCCTGCAGGAGGCAAAAACTCGTTATCAACGCTCCGGAGAGGAGCGAGAAACGGTGATGCGTTATATTCAGGCCTATCGCCAGCTTGAAAAGATCGGCTTTATCGGCGCAGAGCAGCGCCTCAACTGGATCGAAAGCCTGCGAGAAGCCAATGCGCAAGCCGGGTTGTTTGGAGTGGACTACCAGATGACTGCGCAGGAGCCCTTTCCCTACGTCACGAAGGACAACCCAATTGGTAGTCGGATCAAACAGTCCAAAATGCGATTGACGTTCGGCGTGCTGCACGAGGCCGATTTAATGAAGCTATTCCGGAGCCTCTCCGCACGCCAGGCTGGCCTGTTTTCGATCGTGGGATGTTCGCTGGACCGCGCCGGGAGGGACGGAATTCCGGTTCCCAGGCAAGCCAATCTGTCGGCCGTATGCGAGCTGTCATGGGTGACCATGGACCCCAAGGCTGACAAATCTTGAACAAGCGAGTTTTTTCAATATTCTTCCTCCCAGCTTTGATCGCTGCGACCCCGAGCGGGGCGGATGATTCGCTAGGCAGGCTTTTCTTCACTCCCGCACAGCGAAACGCACTCGACGCCGGCAAATCATTGGGCAAAGCGGCGCCGGTTGCCCCTGGGCCTCGTAACGTATTCCTGAATGGCGTGGTAACTCGCAGCGATACCGGCCGCACGGTGTGGGTCAACGGAAAACCCTATCACGACAGCTCTCCAGACGGCATCCAGGTGAAGACCGATCCAGCGGACCCAGCGAATACAGAGTTCAAGGTGACGGGACGCGAACGGCGGGCTCGACTTAAAGTGGGCCAGCAACTGGACTTGAATTCCGGCAGGGTCAGCGAGAAAACGTCCCCGAACCCGGAAGTCGAGAACATCTCAAACCCGTCGCTGCCATCGCGCACCAAAAAATCGGCAGACGCCGAAGTGCAGAGCCCGGCAGCGGGCGACAAAGGTGGCAATACCCCTGCGACTGTAACCCGCTAAATCGCTGGGAAGCGACGCGAATCTTGCCCACGCCGACCCGACAACAAGGCAAAGGCATACGTGCACCAGATGCAGCAATTCAGCGTGGGCAGGTCGTCATAGTGATGCTGCTTATCCTTGTCCTGGGCGTTGGATATCTGTTGTACAGCGTGGCCGGAAACCGGTCCGTCTACGCGAGTCGGCAAGCCAAGACCGATGCCGCGCTCGCCTTGGCAAAGGAAGCCTTGCTCGGCCGTGCGGTTGCGGATCTGAACCATCCCGGATCGCTGCCGTGCCCGGACACCGACGACGACGGCATCGCAGAATTATTTGCGGGTACCGCTTGTCCCAGCTATCTGGGCCGGCTTCCCTGGAAAACGCTTGAGCTGCCGGATTTGCGAGACGGAGATGGCGAACGGCTTTGGTACATGCTGTCGCCGACATTTCGCGACAACAATGCGGTGGAACCCCTCAACACCGACACCATCGGCGACGTGACCGTCTTTTCCGGAACAAACGCAACGACGCTTACAGCCCGGGCGGCGGCAGTGATTTTCGCGCCCGGCCCCATAATCGGCGCCCAGGTGCGGAGTAATACGCAAACTGCGGCCTGTGCGGTAACTGGCACCACCATTGCCCAGTCGCTCTGCGCTACGAACTATCTCGAAACGGCTTCGACGATCAACAACGCGAATGCAACCGGTCCCTATATCTCGGCGCCGGCAACAACGACGTTCAACGATCGCCTGCTCGCCATCGACAGCGTCGAGTTGATGACGCCGGTCGAGGCTCGCGCCGTCCGGGAAATCCTGAGCGCGCTAAAGGCGTACAGAGCCGGCAGTGCCTGCAATTGCTATCCATGGGCTGACAATGACAACGACGGATTTGCCGACAATGGCGCCACGGTGGGTCGGGTACCACTGAACGGTGCCAATACCGGCTTCGGGAACGGCTGGTCCAACGCCACCCCGCCCGTGACCATTCCCACTTGGCTGAAGAACAACGGATGGTGGCGGGTATTCTTCTATACCGTAGCGCAAGACCAGACCTACGATCACAATTCCGGCACCCTGACATTTGACGGTGTTTCCGGAAAAGATGTGGTCCTCATCACCACTGGGGCGGCAACATCCGCACGCTCAAGCATGCCATTGGACTACGTGGAAGACGGGCAAAATGCAGATAGTGGCATCATTTTCATTACGCCCACGGACACCACGAGTATGAATCGCGACCGGACGTACGTCCTCCCTTAATCCCATGACCCGACTTTCCGAATTCGGCTTCAGCCTTGTTGAATTGGCGATCACGGTCTTCATCATGGCGTTGCTGCTCGGCAGCCTACTCATTCCGCTGCAAAGTCAGGTCAGGAGTCGCAAATTCGACGAGACTGAACGTATCTTGAGCCAAGCACGCGAAGCGCTGCTTGGCTATGTCTCGGCCAACGGGTATTTTCCCTGCCCTGCAAGCAGCACTAGCAACGGCCAGGAAGCCTCACCCAATCATGGCACAGGAACCTGCAATCCTTCGGTGACTTTCGCAACAGCCCTGATCGGCTTTCTACCGTCGGTGACGCTGCAAATGACCCCGGTGGACGGAAGCGGATACGCGCTCGACGCCTGGGCGCTGCCCCAAAGCCGCATTCGCTATGCGGTAGCGAATGCGAGCATACCTGTGTCTGCCACCTGTCCCGTCCCGACAAACCCGTATACAAACCCGTATACGCGGTCAAATGGGATGCGCAACGCAAGCATGGCATGCATTCAGTCATTGAACACTTTGCTCTATGTATGTCGCACGGGCACAGGCGTGACAGCTACCGGATGCGCAGTCTCCACCGATGAATTAAGCGACAACGCCATCGCGGTAATCTGGTCGCTGGGAGAAAATGCGCCCACTGGCGGTAGCGCACCGCACGAAGACAAGAACCTAAACAACACCCGGGTCTTCGTGCAGGCCCCCTACTCGACCACGGCGGGCGCGGTGTTCGACGACCAGCTCACCTGGATCGGTCCGCCGCTTCTGTTCAACCGGCTTATTGCCGCAGGCCAGTTACCCTGACTTCACGATGCAAAGGGTTCAGCGTGCCGGGGAAAGCGTGAAGCAGACCCGGCCGGGTTGATTGCTGGACAAAGCCACCTCGTAGCCTTGCTCCCTGGCAAAGCGGGCTACCTGGTACATGCCGACGCCTAGGCCGCTTTTCGATTGCACGGGGGAATTGAATAATTGGCCGGCAACCGGGTCAGGAATTGGTTGACCGTCATCGCAGACCGACAGGTCAAATCCACTGCCGCACTGCAACCTGACCAGGATACGAAGATTGTTTTCCAGCTTCCGCTTTTCCAGCGCGTTCTGCAGAAAATTCTCCGCAGCCGAAGTAAAAAGGTCGGTTGGCATTGTCTTTTCTTGCGGCAACGGCCCGCCCTCGAACTCGATACGTTCGTGGGCAAAACGCTGCTGCAACTCCTGCCACCAGACGCTGCCCGCAGCTTTGTCCTGACCGACCGGCGGCTTGGTATTGAGCTTGTCGAGCGTTATCTGCAGACGTTGCGCAATTTGCGGTAATTGGCGCTGCATCAGCAGACGCAGCGCCTCCGAATCGCTCTCGTCGCTCGTCTCCGCCGCCGCACACAGTGATCGCAGCGTCTGCAGCAGATTCTTGACGTCATGGGTCAGCCGTGAGCCGGTTTCGTATATCGCCTGCACATAGGCGCTCTGGCGCTGCTCCTGCTCGCGAATCTTGGCGTCGTAATAATCTCCCAGCAGCCTGGCCAGCAGGCGGATATGCAGAACCAAAGCCGGACTCGGCGACCACCGCGTGTACAGCTTCAGAGTCAACCCGCCGAACGTGAACTCGGTCGAGTATTTGGTAACTTCGCCTGCGTTGCCGGTAGAGCTCCGCGACTGCCAGCCGACACCCGAGAGCCAGGGCAACCCGGCCATCTCATGCGCGGCCACAATGACGAACTTGTCAGGGTCGCGCTCGCGGTCCGACAGCGCTGCAAGGCTGTGCATCCAACGCTCGAACGGCACGCCGATGCTGAGGAAATAGCGCGTGACAAGCTGCCCGATGCCGGCGAAGCCCGCTCTTGGATCCCACAAAAGCGACAACGCAACCAACAGACCTGCAGCAACGATCAATGCTTGCGCCAGCGAAATGACGTAGTTGCCGTGACTGACTTGCTTGATCGCAAAGGCGCCGAGCACCAGCACGACAACCATGAGGAACAGCAACAGGCTGTAAAACAGATCGACAGAATAAGCTGAGGCGCCTTGCGATTTCTCGGTGCGGACGAAAAAAATCGCGATCGCAGGAAGGACCAATCCATAGCGAACCAATGCCTGGACCGGTTCACTAAAAACCTGATCGGGAAACAAGTGCGGCACCACCCATGTAAGCAGCACGGACAGCAGATAAATTGCGGCGAGCAGGGAAACGATGCGCTGGCGGAAGTTCTTGATGCCGGGAACGTTTCCACCAATCAATGAAAAGAGCACAGATATCCACAATGCCATCGTCCAGTAACTCGCGGCAGCAATCAGCACAACGGCCGCAGCGACGATCAGCCCGACCTGTCCCGGGATCAGTTTTTCTCCGCCACGCCAAAGCGGTTGCCACAAGAGGAAGAATCCGAAATGCGTGAGCAATAGAGCACGCGCCAGCGGATCGGTCAGTTCCAGCGTCAACGCGCAATGCAAAGCCAGCAGGGCTAGTGACAGCCAATGCTGCTGCCGGACCGCAGCCATGGCACGCTGTAGAGGGGATTGAGCAGTCGCTTCCGCGTTCATCTGGAGAATTTCAGCCTTCGAAAAGAGTTTAACGCACCCGCTTGCTCTTTAGATTCGGGTAATGCACTCAGTCGCTCCATGCAGCTATGGTTTGTCCCCTGACTGCGGCCCTCAAAGCATGCCACCTCCGGACATGACCGTCCCCTGAAATTTGACGAGAATTCGACGGACCCGACGGGAATAGAACGATTCGCCCCCTTTCCTATCTTCGATTGAATATTCCGATCAATCTCCTTTCGGAATTTCATAGGTAACCTGAATAATTATAACAATCAGTTGTTTACTACAGTTCACGCGTCGGCTAGTTAGTGACTTCCTGGGTTTCGCACAGAGCGAACCTTGATGAAATGGCCTCGCATCGCCGCCAGATTGCCTGGCACGCTTCTGGCGTTGATGGGGGCTACTGGGGCATTTCCCCGGGGAGAACGGAGTCATCATGATGAGTCGGACAAAAAATCGAGGATTTACGCTGATCGAAATCGCCATCGTATTGGTGATCATCGGTCTCCTACTGGGTGGCGTGCTCAAGGGCCAGGAACTGATCAACAATGCGCGCGTCAAGAGTTTTGCGAATGATTTTCGCAATATCCCGGTCTATATCTACGCTTATCAGGATCGCTTCCGCGCGATACCCGGCGACGATCAGCAGGCGAACACCCATGTTAACGGGGTCAATGCAACAACCCCGGCAGCCACGCTCAACAACGGCCAGATCAACGGCGCATGGAACTCAGCCGTTAACACCGATGAGAGCTGCCTTTTCTGGTCTCATATCCGACTCGCCAACCTGGCCCCTGGCAGTACGACGGCCGCTTGCGCTGCGGCGGGGTACTACCCGGTGAACGCGTCAGGCGGACAAATCGGCGTGCAGAGTTCCAATGGCTTCGCCACTATCACGCTGCCAGCCCCGGCCATGACCGGAACCTACGTCATCTGTTCGGCTAACATCTCGGGCCAGTTCGTGCTGCAACTCGATACGCTGCTGGACGATGGCAATCCGCAGACCGGATCCATGCGCGCGATCGACCAGACTGCACTTGGAGCAGCCACCGCTGCAACGATCGTAGCCGTGCAGGGTAATCCCGGCGGCAGCTATACGGTTTGTCTTAGCGTGTAGCCCGCTTGACCCGTGGTAGAACAATAGCCCGCGCACTGCGGGCTATTTTTTTGTGCCGCCTCCTGTCGTCACATCGGCGTTGCCAGTGCATCTCGGCCAGCGCACAGGGCCAAGTACCGTCAGACGCGAATTGAGTGTCAGCGCACGTTGCAGTTATGCACAGCGTCCAGCGGCAAGCGGCATTTCCCTTGGCGCGCCGCCATCGACCCCCCCAACAATCCAACCGCGGCATCAGCGGAAGTCTGGAGCACCTTATTTCCAACGCAGCACTTTTCCGTGGCGAAAGTAGCCGATACCCATGGGTTATACTCGATTCCCATGACAATATTGGGAAACCTGGACGCCGTTCAAGCGCTCGAAGCCGGCCGGCGTGTGCTCGAGATCGAAGCGCGCGCCGTTCACGATTTGGCCGTTCGGCTGGATGCGCAGTTCGTGCGCGCCGCAGAACTCGTGTTGGCATGCAAAGGCCGGGTCGTAGTCAGCGGCATGGGCAAATCGGGCCACATAGCCCGCAAAATCGCCTCTACGTTGGCTAGCACAGGTACACCCGCGTTTTTCGTACATCCGGCGGAAGCAAGCCACGGCGATCTTGGCATGATGACCCGCGACGACATCATGATCGCACTATCGAATTCCGGTGAAAGCAACGAACTCTTGATGATCGTCCCCATGGTCAAGCGCATGGGCGGCAAACTGATTGCCATGACCGGCAATCCGAAGTCTTCGCTGGCGCGCCAGGCTGATGTACATCTGGATTCCAATGTGGCGGAAGAGGCTTGCTCTCTCGGGCTTGCCCCGACTGCGAGCACTACCGCCGCGTTGGCACTGGGAGATGCTTTGGCCGTCACGCTTCTGGAGGCGCGCGGATTTCGCAAGGAAGATTTCGCGCGTTCGCATCCCGGTGGCAGCCTCGGACGACGCCTGCTGACTCACGTGCGCGACGTCATGCGCACTGGCGATGCCGTGCCGTCGGTGCGCGATACCGCCACGTTTTCCGAAGCCGTCATGGAGGTGTCCAGAAAAGGAATGGGGATGACAGCTGTCCTTGGCGCCAACGGTCGCGTGCTCGGCATATTCACCGACGGGGATTTACGCCGCGCGCTGGAATCTGGCAGCGATCTGCGCGGCCTCGGCGTGAGCCAATTGATGAAGCCGAACCCGCGCTGCCTCGGACCGGATGAATTGGCTGCAGAGGCGGCCGAACTGATGGAACAGTACAAGGTCTCCCAGCTGTTGGTGGTGGATGAGAATCAGCATCTGATAGGCGCGCTGAACATGCACGATCTCATGCGGGCGAAAGTCATCTGAGCATGCACTCACGCGAACCACGTCCATGGAACCGGGTGATTGCCTGGTGAACAAGCGCCTTATCGCGCGCGCGCATCGTATACGGCTCGCGATATTCGATGTCGACGGCGTATTGACGGATGGGACGCTCCATTTGAGCGAGCGCGGTGAGGAAACCAAGTCCTTCAACATTCTGGATGGATTGGGTTTGAAAATGCTGTCAGCGAGCGGCATCGCTACCGCGCTGCTTTCCGGGCGCAAGTCAAAAATGGTTGCCTTGCGGGCAAAAGAGATCGGCATTTCTCATGTATTGCAAGGCGCCGAAGACAAACTGGACGTTTACCACCGCCTGTTGCGCAAACTCGGCATCGCCGAAGAAGAAACCTCCTTCATGGGCGATGATCTGCCAGACCTGCCTGTGCTGCGCAGATGCGGCCTCGCGATCAGCGTTCCGAACGCTCCTGAAATAGTCCGCAGCCACGTGCACTATGTCACGAGAATAACAGGCGGCCACGGAGCGGTGCGCGAAGCGTGCGAATTTCTGATGCGGGCGCGCGGCACTTTGGAAAACCAGTTGCGGAATTACCTGGCGTGAACGACAAGCTCATCACCTGGTCGCCGTTGATCCTGCTGGCCCTTCTGGCGACGCTGAGTTTCTGGCTCGATCGCAAAGTGCAGCCGCAGGCGCGCTTGCCCGACGGCAGCACACGGCACGATCCGGATTTCTTCATCGAGAGCTTTTCGGCGGTCAAGATGAATCCGGACGGAACGCGACGCTATGCCCTGGCCGCAAAGCGTCTGGTGCACTATCCGGACGACAACAGCACTCAGCTTGAATTGCCGCGACTCGTCTACTTCGACTATGAGCGTGCGCCCGTGACCGTACGTTCCGAAACCGCGGAAGTCGTCCAGGGCGGGGACGACGTGTTTTTTCGGGACGACGTGCAGATCATTCGTTCGGCTTATGCGACCAACGCCGAGCTTGGCGTGTTCACCAGTTTCCTGCATGTCATTCCAGACAAGGACCTGGCCATGACCGACAAACCGGTGCGGATAGTAGAGGGAACCTCCACGGCCAGTTCCGTTGGCTTAGAATTCAACAATGTCACCCGCGAGATCAAACTGCTGTCCGACGTGAAGGCTAGTTATGAAACGCCCAGGCATCCTGCCCAGAAACCGCAAGTTCCCGCGCGCCGCTAGATGGCTTCGCCTGGCCGCGGCCTTTGTTTTGGCCGCTGCGCTGGGTACACCCGCGCTGACCTGGGCGGAACGCGCGGATCGGGACAAGCCGGTTAACCTGGAAGCCGACCGCGTCGACCTCGACGACGCGAAAAAGGAAGCGGTATTCGTCGGAAATGTCACGCTCACCCAAGGCACCATGACCATCAAGGCGGACAAGATCATCGTGAAACAGGACGCCGAGGGGTTTCAGTACGGCATTGCCTACGGCAAGCCGGCACATTTCCGGCAGAAGCGCGAAGGCTTCGACGAATATATCGAGGGGTTTTCCGAGCGCCTGGAGTACGATGGCAAAGCCGACAAGATGCAGATGTTCACAAACGCTCGCATCCAGCGCGAGGGTGACGAGGTGCGCGGCGACTACATTTCGTATAACGCCGTCACTGAATTCTTTCAGGTCATCGGTGGCGGAAAAACAGTCTCCGGCACGAGCAACTCGCAAGGGCGGGTGCATGCCGTTATTCAGCCAAAACCAAAACCCGGATCCCCGCCTCTCTCGCCGGGCAAAGTGGAACTGAAACCGTCGGATTCGGTTCAAACTCCCCAACAATGACGCTATGGCAACCGTTCTACCCGACCCTATAGATGAGCCAGCTGCGCGCGGAAAAACTGAAGAAGCGATACAAGGCGCGCACAGTCGTTAAGGACGTTTCCCTCGACGTTTCCAGCGGCGAAGTGGTCGGTTTGCTGGGCCCAAACGGGGCCGGCAAGACCACCTGCTTTTATATGATGGTGGGCTTGGTCGCACTGGATGGCGGCGAGTTGTTCCTGGACGAGCAAACCCTGACCCATACCCCGATTCACCGGCGCGCCCGTCTCGGGCTGTCCTACCTGCCCCAGGAAGCGTCGATTTTCCGCAAACTCACTGTCGCCGAGAACATCCGCGCCGTCCTGGAATTGCGCGAATTAGAGGAAGACAGCATTCACACGCAGCTGGATTCGCTGCTGCACGATCTGCACATTGCCCATTTGCGCAATAGCCCCGCCATCAGCCTCTCGGGCGGCGAGCGCCGCCGCGTCGAAATCGCGCGAGCCCTCGCCACCCAACCGCGATTCATCCTGCTGGACGAGCCGTTCGCGGGGGTCGATCCAATCGCGGTGCTCGACATCCAGAAAATAATCCGATTTTTGAGGGAGCGTGATATTGGGGTACTGATCACGGACCATAATGTCCGGGAAACCCTGGGCATTTGCGACCGTGCCTATATTATCAATGACGGCACCGTGCTCGCCGCGGGCAAGCCCGAAGAAATCGTTTATAATGAAAGTGTAAGAAAAGTGTATCTGGGCGAGCATTTCAGGCTCTAGGTTGCCGCGTGCCGTCCGCGAAATTCCGGGCCGCTCGTTTTCGCGCCTGAAACCAATAGTCAGCCGATGAAGCATTCCCTTCAGCTCAAGCTTTCGCAGCATCTGACGCTAACGCCACAACTGCAACAGTCCATACGACTGTTGCAGCTGTCGACGCTGGAGCTCAACCAGGAAATAGAGACTTTTCTGCAGGACAACCCGCTGCTGGAACGCGATGATGAGGAAGAAACCCCCGCCGCCGCCTCGCCGCTGATCCCGACGACAACGGCGACGACCTCATCCGAAGCCGAGTCCGCCCCCGCCCCCGCAGAGAATGAACCGGTGGAAGACCGCGCCCCAAGCGAAACCGACTGGTCCATCGACGATAGCTACGGATCTTTCAGCGGGCAGGACGGTGACGAAGATTCCGAGGCGCCGCAAGCCGCCGCGGAACCGGCCAAGCTGCGCGATCATCTGCTCGACCAGATAAATCTCATGCAGATGCCCGATCGGGACAAACGCATCATCGCGTTCCTGATCGACAATCTGGATGACGACGGCTACATGACCCAGGACCTCGCCGAACTGGCCGCTTTGTTGCCCGCAGAACTCGAGATCGATGGGGAGGAACTGACTATCGGGCTCAAGTATCTGCAAAGCCTGGACCCGCCGGGGATCGGGGCCCGCAATCTCGGCGAGTGTCTGGCCTTGCAATTGGACGCGCTGCCCGAAGACACACAATACCGCGCAGAGGCCTTGCTGGTCGTCAGGCAACATCTGGATGTTTTCGCGGCACGCGACTATTTCCGGCTCAAGAAGCTCTTGCGTTGTGACGACGACGTCTTACGCACAATACAGGCGATGATCATCGGCTTGAACCCGCGGCCGACGGCCAATTTTTCAGGCGGAGAAACGCGTTACATCATTCCGGACGTCGTGGTGCGCAAGATCAAGGGCCTGTGGGTCACCGCGCTCAACCCGGAGGCGATGCCGAAACTGCGCATCAATCGCATGTACGCCGATATCCTGCACCGCAATCGCGACGCCAGCTTCCAGCAACTTGCCGGTCAGTTGCAGGAAGCAAAGTGGCTGATCAAGAATGTGCAGCAGCGCTTCGACACCATCTTGCGGGTCTCGCAGGCTATCGTCGACCGGCAGCGCCATTTCTTCGAGCATGGCGAGGTGGCGATGCGCCCGCTGGTGTTGCGTGAGATCGCGGAAACGCTGGGGTTGCATGAATCCACCGTCTCCCGTGTTACCACTCAGAAATTCATGCTGACGCCGCGCGGTATTTTCGAACTCAAATATTTCTTCGGCAGCCACGTATCCACCGAAACCGGCGGTGCCTGTTCCGCGACCGCGATTCGCGCGCTGATAAGACAGATGGTAGGCGAGGAAGATACGCGCAAACCTCTCAGCGACAGCCAGATTTCCGAAGTCCTGGGCAAGCAGGGCATCATGGTCGCGCGCCGCACTATTGCGAAATACCGGGAATCTCTGCAGATTCTTCCGGTCAATCTTCGTAAGTCGATCTGATCAACCACCGAACGGAGGGGAAAGCCTATGAATCTTCAGCTATCCGGCCATCACCTGGATATTACGCCCGCCATCCGTTCTTACATCATCGACAAGCTCGCCCGTATCTCACGTCATTTCGACCATGTCATCGACGTCAATGTCATCCTGTCCGTAAACAAGCTTGACCACAAGGTCGAGGCAACCGTGCACGTGCGCGGCAAGGGACTTCACGTCGAATGCATCGACGCAAACATGTATGCGGCCATCGACGGCCTGGCCGACAAACTCGACCGGCAGATCCTCAAGCACAAGGAGAAAAGCGTCGATCATCACGAGGAAGAGTCTTTCCGCAATCTTCCCCTATCCTAGGCTCGTCCCGCACCTTGCGTCTGCCATGAGTCTGATCTCGAGACTGCTGCCGGTTGGCAACATTACGCTTGACTTGGACGTAACCAGCAAGAAGCGTGTCTTCGAGCATGTCGGGCTGCTGTTTGAAAACGCCCTCGGCATCGGCCGTGGCCAAGTGTTCGATGCCTTGTTCGCCCGTGAGCGCCTCGGGTCGACCGGGCTGGGGCATGGCATCGCCATTCCGCATGGGCGCATCAAGGGATTGCGCGATGCTGCGGGTGCATTCGTTCGCACCCGTGGCCCAATCCCGTTCGAGGCGCCCGATGGCAATCCGGTGAATCTGATATTCGTGTTGCTCGTGCCGGAAAAGGCAACCGACCTGCATTTGCAGATCCTTTCGGAACTGGCGCAAATGTTCAGCGACAAGGAAATGCGTGCGCAGTTGGCAGAGTCGCCCGATGCTTTGGCTATACAAAAGCTCATCAGCGAATGGGAACCTCATGCCCCAAGTCAGCGTCGCGCAGCTGTTTGAGGACAATGCCGACGCGCTGAAGCTCGCCTGGATTTCGGGGCCGCGGAATGGTTCGCCGTTTCTCGACAGCAGCGAGATCAACCAGGCTTCGCAGGGACTGATCGGCCATCTGAACCTGGTCCATCCCAATTGGATCCAGATTTTCAGCCGTACCGAAGCAGCTTACTTCGCTTCCCTCAGTGAGAGCGACCAACGCGAAGCCCTCGCACGTCTCGCCGGCAGCGGTTTGGTTTGCATCATTCTCAGCGAGCAGGAAAAATGGCCATCGACGCTCGCGGAATTCGCCGCGTCGCGCAATGTCCCGCTGCTTGCTTCCCCTCTGCACAGTCTCCAGATCATATGGGTGGTGCGCACCTACCTCGGGCGCGCGCTGGCGGAATTTGTAACCCGTCACGGCGTATTTCTCGACGTCCTGGGCATGGGGATGCTGATCACCGGTGAAAGCGGTGTGGGTAAAAGTGAACTGGCTCTGGAATTGATATCACGAGGCAGCGGATTGGTTGCCGACGATGTCGTGGAGCTTTACCATATCGCGCCCGAAACGCTGGAAGGCCGCAGTCCGGAACTGCTGAAGGACTTCCTGGAAGTGCGCGGACTGGGCATGCTCAATATCCGCACCATATTCGGCGAAACTGCTGTGCGGACGAAAAAGAACCTGAAGCTGATCGTGCAGATGGAAAAGCCGGTGGGCGGTGTCATTCCCGGCCTGGACCGCCTTCCGCTCAACGCAAGTTCTGAGGACATCATGGGCATCAGCATTCGCAAGGTGGTGTTGCCGGTTGCGGCCGGCCGCAATCTTGCGGTGCTCGCCGAAGCGGCGGTGCGCAACTATGTCCTGCAGTTGCGCGGCATCGACAGCACCCAGGAGTTCATTCAGCGCCAGGAAAAGCAACTGAGCAGGCGCGGCTAAGGCTCCGCACGCCAAGCATGCAACTGGTCGTCATCAGCGGGCTGTCCGGATCCGGCAAGAGCATCGCACTCAACGTGCTGGAAGACAGTGCCTACTATTGCGTCGACAACCTTCCCGCCAAACTGCTCAATGGCCTGATTCAATTTCTCGCGCAGGAAGGCTATGAGCACGTCGCAGTCAGCATCGACGTGCGCAGCGGTGCGACGCTGTCCGAGTTGCCCGGCTACCTCTCGCAGCTCAAGAAAAGCGGCATTGACGTGCACCTGGTTTTTCTGGATTCCAAGACCGATACGCTGGTGAAGCGTTTTTCCGAGACGCGGCGACGGCACCCGCTTGCAGACCGGGATCGGACCCTGCCTGAGTGCATCGAGCACGAGCGCGAGCTGCTCGGCGACCTTGGCGATCTCGGCCAACGCATCGACACCAGCGATCTGCATCCAAGCGTGTTGCGATCCTGGATAAAGGATCTGCTGCACACCGGCGAAGCCGGTCTGCGCCTGCTGTTTCAATCCTTCGGGTTCAAGCACGGCATCCCGCTCGATGCCGACATGGTGTTCGATGTGCGCTGCCTGCCGAATCCATATTACGATCCCGAACTGCGTCCGCTGACGGGCAAGGACGCGCAGGTCGTCGCATTTCTCGAGGGCAACGCCAATGCCCGCGAAATGTTGGCTGACATCCGCGACTACACGGAAAAATGGTTGCCCTGCTTTGTGCGCGACAACCGCGCTTACCTGACGATCGCCATTGGCTGCACGGGAGGTCGTCACCGGTCGGTGTACTTTGTCGAAGCCCTTGCCGCCTATTTTCGTCCAAGCCGCAAGGTGCTGGTGCGCCACCGGGAATTGCCGGTGTGAGTTCGCCGCGCGCCGTCGCACGCGGTATGGCTATTCATGCGCCTCGATAAGGCGCAAACAGTAACGCTCGCGCTGACCGGTGCATCGGGCATGCCCTATGGCATCAGGCTCCTGGAATGCCTTCTCGCGGCGGGCACCCGGGTCTACTTGCTGTATTCGCAGGCTGCCTCGATCGTCGCCCGGCAGGAAATGGCTTTGACGTTGCCGGCGCGCGCCAAGGAAGCAGCCGAATTTTTCAGCGCGCGGTTCGGTGCCGCTCCCGGGCAACTACAGGCTTTCGGCCGCGAAGAATGGTTCGCGCCGGTCGCATCCGGTTCGAATCCGGCCGATGCGATGGTGGTATGCCCCTGCACCATGGGTACCTTGGCGGCGATCGCGGCGGGGATGGCGGACAATCTGATCGAACGTGCCGCCGATGTCGCTTTGAAGGAAGCTCGCAAGCTCGTGCTGGTTCCGCGCGAAACACCCCTGTCGGCGATCCATCTCGAAAATATGCTCAGGCTATCGCGTGCCGGCGCGATCATTCTGCCGGCCAATCCTGGCTTCTATCACCATCCGCAGACCGCACAGGATCTCGTCGACTTCGTGGTCGCGCGCATTCTTGACCACCTCGGGGTGCATCATGAGCTGATGCCGCGTTGGGGCGAAGGGAAAACAGCGGCGGATGACTAGTCTTGCTGTGAATGCCGCACACATCGGGTGGTTGGAGCCGTCGAAATGACGAACTCCATTCCGATCTTTCCCCTCGAAACCGTGATGTTTCCCGGCAGCCTGCTGCCCCTGAAAATTTTCGAGCAACGGTACCTCGATATGACCAAGGCCTGCGTGCGGGACAATGCTCCGTTCGGCGTTTGCCGCATTCGGGAAGGCCGCGAAGTCGGAGTGCCGGCCATACCGGAACAGGTCGGCTGCACGGCGCTGATCGTGGAATGGGAGATGCCGCATCTGGGCGTCTTTCATCTGCGCACGCGCGGCCAGGTGCCATTTCGCATCTTGCAACATACGACACAACCCGACGGGTTGATCCGTGCCGACGTCGAATGGCTCGAAGACAGCGCCGGCGCGGTTCGTCCCGACTCGTTCGCGTTTTGCCGCCGCGTGCTTGAACAGATTGTTCAAAAACTGGGCCAGGATTATTTTTTCGCGCCGCTGGCATACGACGATCCGCGCTGGACGAGCTACCGGCTCGCGGAAGTCCTGCCGTTGGAAGGAGAGCAAAAGCAACGCTTGTTGGCACTGCGCGACGACGGGGAGCGGCTGGAGCGCCTGCGCGCTTACTTGCAGCAGGCAGCTTGATTGCCGGGGACCGCAAGTCGTCGCAGAATTTCGCGCACCGGCGCCGGCACCGCGGCATTGATGGCATCGGCCGGCGTCAGCCACACTTGGCCAGGAGATTGGGCGCGCGGTTCCAGCCGGGTCACCTGCAGCAACGCGGGCGTGATGGTAAGCAAGTAGTGCGTGAACCCGTGGCGCACATCGGCCAGCGTGCCCTGCGATACCGCTTCCGCACCGAATCGGGTGCGCAACGCGACAGCCGTTTTATCGAGATGCGAAATTTCGGGAAAGCTCCACAGCCCGCCCCAGATGCCTTGCGGCGGCCGCTTTTCCAATAGCACCTCGTGCCCGCGCATCATGATCAACATCACGGTGGATTTTTGCGGTATCGTTTTTTTCGGCCGCGCAGCGGGTAGCGCGGCGATGCGATCCTCGCGCCTCGCCATGCAATCGTCGAACAGTGGGCATACGTTGCAGCTGGGCCGCGAGCGCTTGCAAATGCCCGCTCCAAGGTCCATCAATCCCTGAGTGTAGGCTTCTACATTGTCCAGCGGCAGCATCACCTCGGCCCGCGACCACAGTGCCGCTTCGATTTTTTTTTCGCCGGGAAAACCGGCGATGCCGAATGCCCGGGCGAATACCCGTTTTACATTGCCGTCGAGAATCGGTTGCCGAGCGCCGAACGCAAATACGGCTATGGCCCCCGCTGTCGATCGCCCGATTCCTGGGAGGGCAACGATGTCGTCGAAGGCACAAGGAAACACACCTTGATGCCTTTGTACTATTGCGTGCGCGGCGGCGTGCAAATTGCGAGCGCGGGCGTAGTAGCCGAGCCCGCTCCAGAGTGCGAGGACCTCATCCTCAGGTGCGGCGGCAAGGCTGGCGATATCAGGAAAGCGCGCCACGAAACGCGCGTAGTACGGGAGGACCGCCGCGACTTGCGTCTGTTGCAGCATGACCTCTGACAGCCAGATCCGGTAGGGCTCGCGCGTGAGCTGCCACGGCAGATCATGGCGGCCGGATACCCGCTGCCAGTCAATCACGCGTGCGGCGAAATCCTTCATACCGGTTCCAGCCATCGTCAGAACATCTTCTTGAGTTTTTCCTTGAGCTTGTCTTCGCGGCTGGGTTGCGATGCCGGCGGCTCGCCACCGGCGGCTGGAGGAGCCGGCTCTGCGGGCTTGCCAAGAAGCTTTTCCTTGAGTTTTTCCTCCAGCTTGCCCTTGATGACCTCCCTCTGCTCGTCAAGCTTTTGCCTGGCCGAATCCGAGAGGAGCGAACCGAGTTCGAGTTTGTACTTCAACGCCGTGAATGGACCTGAAGCGCGGACAGGCACAGTCAGGCCCTTGAGATCGGCTACCTCTTTTCCGCCTTGTCCGGCACCGCTTGCAACCACGGACACCTTGGCGAGATAGTTCAGGCTGCTCTGCGGCAGATTGACGTCGCCTTCGCCGGTGAGCCGCAGAAACGGCGATTTTGCGAGGAAGTCACTGTTGTGGGCAATGCCGTTCTTGATGTCGAAGCTTGCGGTCAGTTCGGAAAAATCCGTCTTCTCTCCTGCGGCACCCTGTTGGTCCTCCCGTTTGCCACCGCTTAACAATGCTTGGGCATCGCGCAGGGACTTTGCCAGATCGATGCCCTTGATCGCCCCGTCCTTGACTTCGAGCCGGGCCGTGCCATTGAGTGCCTTCTTCATCGCAGAAACCATGGTGCCGCTGGTGATCACGTCGAGCGCCAGGTTGCCGCGACCCTCGAGCAAATCCTGGCCTGTAAGGTCGCGCAGCAACGGACCGATGGAGACGCCGGCCAAAGCCTGTTTGGTCGCAATGTGATTGGTATTCGCATCGATCGAGGCCTCGCCCTTGACGCTGCCCTGGTAAAAGTTTGCCGTCAGCGGGGCAATTTCCATGCGTCCATTCTTTGCGCGCAGGTCGATACGGACATCCTTGGCCTTGATGTTCGAAACCGTCAGGTCGCCTATCCGCAGGCTTCCCCTGATATCGAGCTTCTTGATGGGAGACAAATCGATTGGCTGCTCTGTTTGCGAGCCCGCGGTCGAGTCAGTGGCTGCGCCTGCTTTCTTCGCGGGCAGATATTGATCAACATTGAGTGTGTCGATCGCAATGTCGAACGTGCTGCGTTGCGTTGCCAGATCCTCGACGGCGAATTTCGCCTTGATATTGCTGTGCGCCAATTTCATCGCGAGGTCGGCGTTGGCGGTCCTCTTTTTCAAATCGGTTTCCGCGTTACCGGAGACCTCCACAGACAGGCCGTGGAAACCGGCTGCGTTACCCATTGTTTTCAGCGAAAGCCCGGCCAACGAAAACAGTTGCTTTTCCGGGTCCGCCATCAGCGTTCCACCCATCTCAATTCTGATATCCAGTTTCGGCTCATTGCTCCTGATTGTTGCGCCGAGATCGAACTTTGCGGGAAGGCCCAGCGCAATCCGGCCGGTATTCAGATCGAAATCCGAAATCACGTATTGCGCGCCGGTTGCCTCGTCTTTCCAGGTCAGTTCAGCTTTGCTGACGCGCACACCTTCGACATTGAGCTGGATGGGCATTTGCGCTTGCGCCGGGCTGGCAGGCTTGGCCGGGGTCCCGCTTTTCTCTCCGCCAAGCAGATCATCGAAATTGGTGGTGCCGTCGCTGTGCTTGACCAGATTCGCCCGCAATCCCTCGAGCTGGATCGTATCCACGACGACCTGCCGGGATAGCAGAGGAATCAACGCCAGCGACACTCGCACGTTGTTCAGGCCGGCGAAATCCTTTTCGCTGTTAAATTCGGACAGTCGGGCTTTGCCCAGCTGCACGCCCAGTTTCGGAAACAGCATGAGGTGGACATCGCCTTCAATAGCCAGCGTGCGCTGCATTTTCGCCTTGACCAGTTCTTCCGCCTGCGCCTTGTATTTATTCGGATCAAAGGTCGCGACAATGAGTGCAAGCGCGCCGGCAACAAGAAGCACAACCGCCCCAACCGCGATGAGAATCCATTTCAGCAACTTCATGAGCGAAATCCGGATTTATTCATAGGCTGCCATTATCCCGACGCTAATGGGGAGCCGAGCTATTGCCAACGCACTGTTGCGTCCGACGGGAAGGAAACGTTGTTCAACGAATTCTTGGAGCGGGTGAAGGGGATCGAACCCTCGTCTAAAGCTTGGGAAGCTTTCGTTCTGCCATTGAACTACACCCGCGCGTGACCAATTCTACGACAGGCACTTGAAATTGAAAGAGAGTGAACAGTGCCCATCCTCATGGCTTGGGAAGCTTCGTACTGCCATGGGCTGCGGCTGCATGCTAGCATTCATGTTACAGAACTCCCGGGACAATTTTAAGTGATAGCTATCACCGTCAACGGCCAGTTACGGTCATTTTCGCCGCCTTTGAGTGTGGCACGCGTGATCGAACAACTCGAACTCCAGGGCAGGCGTATCGCCCTCGAACGCAATGGCGAAATCGTTCCACGCAGTCAGTTCGACGCGGTGGAACTTGCCGACGGCGATGCGCTCGAAATCGTGGTAGCGGTCGGCGGGGGATAGACACGGCAATGGGAAATGGGAAATGGGTAACGGCTCGGTTTGAGCCCCATCGCTCATCGCCCATCACTTGATCACCCGAAAAGACATGGATCCACTCGTCATTGCAGGGAAATCCTACTCGTCGCGCTTGCTGGTCGGCACCGGCAAATACCGGGATTTCGCGCAAACGCGCGAAGCGATCGAGGCCAGCGGCGCCCAGATCGTGACGGTCGCGATTCGACGTACCAACATTGGCCAGAATCCGGGCGAGCCGAATCTTCTCGATGTGCTGACGCCGCAGCGTTATACCCTTCTGCCGAACACCGCGGGCTGCTATAGCGCGCAGGACGCCGTTCGCACTCTGCGACTGGCGCGCGAACTGCTCGATGGCCATGATCTGGTAAAACTGGAGGTGCTCGGCGATCCGCACACACTCTACCCCAACGTGGTGGAAACACTTGCCGCGGCACAGACTCTGGTTAAAGACGGCTTCAAGGTCATGGTGTACACCTCCGATGACCCGATCATCGCCAGGCAGCTTGAGCAGGTCGGTTGTGTTGCCGTGATGCCGCTAGCCTCGCTGATCGGGTCGGGTATGGGGATCCTCAATCCGTGGAATCTGCAGATCATCATCGCCGAAGCGAAGGTGCCGGTGCTGGTCGATGCCGGCGTGGGCACGGCCTCGGATGCGGCTATCGCCATGGAACTGGGTTGCGATGGCGTACTGATGAACACCGCCATTGCCGCCGCCAACGACCCGATACTGATGGCATCGGCGATGAAGAAAGCCGTCGAGGCAGGACGCGATGCCTGGCTCGCGGGACGCATGCCAAAGAAACTCTATTCCGCGGCACCGTCGTCGCCGACCACCGGCGTTATCGCGTCGGCCAGCCAGGGCAAGGCTGCCTGAACGTCGAAAGTATCCTGCATTCGTCTGGCGCTGCAGCCCGCCGGGCGCTATATTCGCGCCCCGTGCATCCTACCCAGCGACACATTCGCAGTTTCGTCCTGCGCCAGGGGCGGGTTTCGACCGCGCAGCGACGCGCGGTCGACGCCTTGCTGCCGCTGTTCGGCGTCGCCTATACGGCGGTTTCCTGCGATCTCGACGCCGCATTCAACCGCTCAGCCCCGAAATTTCTCGAAATCGGTTTCGGGATGGGGGAAACCACCGCGCAGATTGCCGCGGAACATCCGCAAAACGACTACATCGGTGTCGAGGTGCATACACCCGGGGTCGGAGCGTTATTGCGCCTGATCGAAGCCAAACAGCTGAGCAACATCCGCATAATCCAGCACGACGCAGTCGAGGTTGTCGTGCATATGATTCCGGCGGCAAGCTTAGCCGGCATCCATGTGTTCTTTCCGGATCCCTGGCCGAAGAAACGTCATCACAAACGCCGTCTCTTGCAGCCTGCGTTCGTGCAACTGCTCGCCAGCCGGCTACGACCTGGGGGGTACCTTCACGTAGCCACGGACTGGGAAGACTATGCGATTCAGATCCTGCAAATCCTGTCGGAGCAACCGTTGTTGATGAACAGCACCGCCGGGTTTGCGCCTCGCCCGGAATACCGCCCGCTTACCAAGTTCGAATCGCGCGGATTGAAGCTCGGCCACAGCGTTTGGGACATGGTCTTCCTTGCCCGGCCGGGCGATGGCCTGCCACACGAGCCCTGACGTAGCCCGGAACCGGCAGGGAAGTTTCCTCTCACGTCGCCGCAGAATCACTAAGAAAGATCTGCAGTAACTCATTCAGGAAGCGTTGGCCTTTGAGCGTGGGACGCAACCGCAGGTGGTCGCGTTCGATCAGGCCCCTCGATTCGGCTTCCTGTAATTCCTTGCTTACTGCGTGCATCGGCAAGCCGGTGCGCTCGGTGAACAGGGACAATTCGAAACCCCCAGTCAGCCGTAGCGCGTTCATCGCGAATTCGAAGGCCACCTCATCCACCCCGACCTCTTGCTCCTGCTGCACGGCCGTCCCGGCTTCTGCCTTTTCCATGTACTCGCGCGGTTGTTTGTAACGCATCTGACGCAGTATCCGGTCGGCAAACGACAACTTGCCATGCGCGCCCGCACCAATACCGAGATAGTCGCCAAAGGTCCAGTAGTTGAGATTGTGGCGAGCTTGCCGCCCGGATCTTGCGAACGCCGATGTTTCGTAGTGCAGGTACCCTTGATCGGCAAGTCGTATCTCGATGGCCTGTTGCATGTCGACTGACGCGTCTTCGTCCGGAAGCCTGGGCGGATGGCGGTGGAACAGCGTATTCGGCTCGATGGTCAGGTGATAGGCCGAGACGTGTGGCGGCGAGAAGGCGATGGCCGTCTCAATATCAGTCATGGCCTGCGCCTGGGTCTGTCCCGGCAATCCATACATCAAATCCAGGTTGAAATTGTCGAAACTTGATTGCGCGATTTCCACGGCCGCGCGCGCCTGCGCAGCGTCGTGGATGCGGCCGAGCGCTTTGAGGTGCCCGGAATTGAAACTCTGAATGCCGATGGACAGCCGGTTGACGCCGAGCGCGCGGAATTCGGCGAACTTGTCCGCTTCAAATGTTCCAGGATTCGCTTCCAGGGTAATTTCGGCGCCGGGTGCGAGCGGCAAGCGCGCGCGGATGGCACAGAGCAAATCGTCCAGCGCCCGCGATGACAGGAGCGATGGCGTGCCGCCGCCAAAGAACACCGAATAGACCTGCCGCCCCCAGACTTGGGGGAGCGCCTTGTCGAGGTCGGCGACCAGGGCCTGTATATATCGCTTTTCCAGAGCGCTTTCGAGCCCCGGCAGGTTAGCGTCGGGGGCAGTGCGCGATTCCTTCAGTTCATGGGAGTTGAAATCGCAATAGGGACATTTGCGCACACACCATGGAACATGGACATACAACGACAGCGGCGGCAATGCCGCCAAGGCGACCGCAGCTTGCTTGATGGGAGAGTGCAGTATCGCCATGTATTGTTGAACGGATTCCGGTTTCTACTATAACCTGACCTGCGATGTCTTCTGCCATGCAATTGACACTCGAGCGATCCAAAGCCCCATGACACAGCCGGACCGCGAGAATCCAGTAGGCCTCTTCGATTCCGGAGTGGGTGGACTCACTATCCTGCGCGCGGTGCGTCAGGCACTGCCCTGCGAAAACCTGGTGTATGTCGCCGACGCGGCGTACGTGCCCTATGGACAAAAATCTGCGGAACAGATTCGCCGTCGTGTTCTTGCTATCGGCGCGTTTCTGGTTGAATGCGGTGCCAAGGCCCTCGTCGTCGCCTGCAATACGGCCACGGCGGCCGCCATCAATGTACTGCGGGCGAGTGTGCCGGTCCCCTGCGTCGGCGTCGAGCCAGCGGTCAAACCCGCGGTTGCCGCCACGCGCAGCGGCGTGGTGGGCGTGCTAGCAACGCCGGCTACCCTGGCAAGCGAACGCTACCGCAATCTTCTCGAGCGCTACGCCAGCGGCGTTCGCGTCGTGGCACAACCTTGTGCCGGCCTGGCCGAGCACATCGAACGGGGTGACCTGGACAGCGCACAGACCGAAACCCTGCTGCGCGGCTTCGTCGAGCCGTTGCTAGGCAAAGGCGCCGATGTGATCGTGCTCGGCTGCACCCACTACCCGTTGGTGGCGCATATTGTCCATCGCATCGCGGGTCCCCATGTGGTCGTCATCGAAAACGGCGTGCCTGTGGCCAGGGAAGTGGCGCGACAGCTGGCATTGCGCGGGGCGGCGCGCGCGACGGGGAACGGCAGCGAGGTATTCTGGACGAGCGGTCCTACGCAACACATTGCACCGCTGCTAATGCAGCTGTGGGGGCCAAACGCCCGCTTGCAACGCCTGCCGGAATTTCAGAGCACTGATGGACAGGGCATCAACGCAGGGCCCGGATGACCTTGATGATCCGCAGCAAGCCAACGATGAGCAAGCCGCTGCGATAGCCCAAGCGCACCAATTTGCCCGGGCCGACCAGCGCGAGGCCTGCTGCGACGACTACCCCAATCAGGGGACTGGATTTCACGTGGCGGTAGCCGCGCCAGGCAAGGTCGATGAACGTCAGTGACTGCTGCAGCTCCGCCGCCTGCAGAGCGAATTGGCCGCGCTGCTCGTTCGCGAGAGCCACCAGCATGCGGCGCTTGCGCACGATCTGGCGCAAGCGGGTACTCATCTCTCCCCCAGCTGTTCTCGATCCTTGGCAAGCTCACCGAGGGTCGCCTGAAACAGATGCGGTCTGCCCCGCGCGATCGCCCTGACGCGCAACCAGGAGATCAGAGCGAGCACCGCAAACCCCGCCGCCAGCAGGACCGCGGCCAGAATCCTGTTGCTGTCCCAGAATGCAATCAGGATAGCGATGGCAACCAGGACCGCAGCCGTAAACGCCAGGAACAGCGCGATTATCGTCCACAACAGCATCGAACTCAGGCGAGCGACCTGCTCCTCGACTTCGGTCCCGAGCAGTTCGATGCGGGTTTGCGCAATGCCAGTCAGCGTCCCGAGCAACTGCCTCAGCGAATCGAACATGCCGATTGAATGGCTGTGCGAAGACTTGTCATCAAGTTGATCGTCCATGCGCCGAGACTTACTTTTTTGCGATGAGCATGCCGATCACGAGACCCACGGCGGCGGCAACGCCCACAGCGGCCCATGGATTCTCGTGTACGTACTCGTCCGTTACCTTCGCCGCTTGGCGAGTCTGCGCCGCGGCTGCATACCCGGCCTGCGCAATGCGGGCCTTGGCCGCATCGATGGATTCCGCCGCCCGCTCCCGCGCCGCAGCGACTTTTTCCCCGGCCTGACCCGCCGTGGCCCTGAGTAGCTCTTCCGCGTCCGTTACCACCAGGCGCAGGTCCTCCATCAGCTTGTCCGCCGACACCAGCTTGCTTTTCATCTCGCTCTCCCGGATTGATTCAAATGCCCTTTTGTCCACCATGACGATATCCTGAAGTCCCATCCCGCATCTGAAGGTCAGGCTCCCTGTTTCAACGCATCGCCCAGCTGCGCCAAAGCCTTGCCGCGGTGACTAATGAGATTCTTTCTGACCGTCGCAAGTTCCGCTCCGGTCTCACCAATTACCGCATCAAAGAACAAGGGATCGTAGCCGAACCCGCCGTTACCGCGTGGTGCCCGAAGAATTTCACCCCGCCATACCCCTTGCGCAATCAGCGGCTGCGGGTCGGCTGGGTGCCGCATCACGACGACTGCACAGTAATAGTGTGCCTTGCGGTCGTCTCGGTCGCCGAGGGCTTCGAGCAGTTTTGCATTGTTGCGCGCGTCCGATCGGGGCTCTCCGGCGTAGCGCGCCGAATGTACGCCGGGCGCACCACCCAGTGCGTCGACGCTCAGGCCCGAATCTTCCGCCAGCGCGGGGAATCCGGTAAGAACTGTCGCATGTCGAGCCTTGGCCAGCGCGTTCTCGATAAAGGTAGCATGCGGCTCGTCCGCTTCGGGGACGCCGAGGGCGGACTGCGGCATGAACTCGATGCCTAGCGCCGCGAGGATCTCGCCGATCTCACGCAGCTTACCGGGGTTATTGGACGCGATGATTAGTTTCTTGAACATCCCGATCTCACAAGGCGAATATTCGCACGCGTATCCTTTTAGCCATCGTTGGCGAGGCCGGTGCAATCAGCTTTTCTGGAGCGCTCCTCTCTGCGCGGCAACCAGTTGAACGATGCCACGCTCTGCCAGCGCCAGCATCGAATCCAACTCCGTGCGCGAGAAAGGGGCGCCTTCGGCGGTGCCCTGTACTTCTACCATGCCCGCGGTTCCGGTCATGACCACATTCATATCGGTGTCGCAATTCGAGTCCTCCTCGTAGTCCAGATCCAGCACGGGCACACTCTCGAATATCCCGACGGAAACCGCGGCGACGAAATCGCGAATCGGCCACTGCTGGAACGCCTGTTTCTTGTGCAGGAAGGTAACGGCGTCATGCAATGCGACGAAGGCACCCGTGATGCTCGCGGTGCGCGTCCCACCGTCGGCTTGAATCACATCGCAATCAATCTGGATGGTGCGCTCGCCCAGTGCTTCCAGGCTGGTCACCGCCCGCAAGCTGCGGCCGATCAGGCGCTGGATTTCCTGCGTCCGTCCGGACTGCTTGCCGCGGGCCGCCTCACGTTCCGAGCGCGTATTGGTGGCGCGCGGGAGCATGCCGTACTCGGCAGTGAGCCAGCCCTGGCCCCTGCCTTTCAGGAACGGCGGGACCCTTTCCTCAATGCTCGCGGTGCAAATGACTTTGGTATCACCGCACTCGATCAGGACCGAGCCTTCCGCATGACGGGTATAGGCACGAGTGATTTTGAGCTTTCTCAATTGATCGGGGGCACGTCCGCTCGGTCGCATGGCTGTTTTTCGCTTCAGGATGACATCGGAATGGCGGGCGTCAGGCGCGCGCCGGGGACAGAACCGCTCTCGCGAATCGGAAAAGCGCCCTGATTTGTGTGCTATCTTTTCGGCTCGGCAATTCTGGTCAACTCCTTCGTCCTTGTAAAGCTCCCTGGGCCACCAATGATTTACAGCATGACGGGCTATGCCGTGGCCGCGGCCGAACTTGCGTTCGGTGCTCTCAATGTCGAACTGCGATCGGTCAATCACCGTTATCTCGACATTCAGTTTCGCATTCCGGATGAGTTGCGCCCCCTCGAAGCCGGCCTGCGCGAACGGGCAAGCGCCCGAATCAATCGCGGCAAGGTGGAAGTTCGCATCGCCATTGCCAAGTCGGCGGCGTCCCAGTCGAACCTGCAACTCGATGACGCACTCCTGGGCCAGCTTGCGCTGTTGAACGCACGCGTGAAATCCGTTCTCGCCGAAGGCCAGTCGCTGTCGGTGGCCGACGTGCTGCGCTGGCCAGGCATGCTTGGCAACGATAATCTGGTGCCGGACGAACTGCAGGAAGCGTGTGGCCAATTGCTCGACCGGGCGCTCGATGACCTGACGGCCTCGCGGGCACGGGAAGGCGAAAAGCTCAAGGGCCTGTTGCTGGAACGTATCGCATCCATGGAAGCACTGGTGGGAAAGCTCGCACCGCGCATGCCGCAACTGGTGAGCAACTACCGGGAAAAACTGACAATGCGGTTGAAGGATGCGATGGTCAGTCTGGACGATGAACGCCTCAAACAGGAACTGGTGCTATTCGCCTCGAAGGTCGACGTTGACGAGGAATTGTCTCGATTGACTGCCCACTTTGGCGAGATCCGCCGGATTCTCGACAAGGGAGGCGCCGCCGGGAAGCGCTTGGATTTCCTGATGCAGGAACTCAATCGCGAAGCCAATACGCTGGGTTCGAAGTCGGTCGATATGGAGTTCACCCAGACCTCGATGGATCTCAAGGTGCTGATCGAGCAGATGCGCGAACAGATTCAAAACATCGAGTGAAAGGCAACGCTTTCATCGTCTGCGCGCCCTCCGGTGCCGGCAAAACCTCGCTGGTTGCCGAATTGCTGCGACGCGACCGCAATGTCCGCCTCTCCGTATCGCACACCACCCGGGCGCCGCGGCCAGGCGAGCAGGAGGGCCGCGATTACCACTTCGTGTCCAGGCCGGCCTTCGAATCCATGATCACGCGCGGCGAGTTTCTGGAAAGCGCCGAAGTCCATGGCAACCTCTATGGCACTTCTCAGGCCTGGATTGACCAGCAGCGGGCGCTCGATGCCGATATCGTGCTGGAAATCGACTGGCAGGGCGCACGCCAGGTGCGCAAGCTGATTCCTGAGGCAATCGGTATTTTCATCCTGCCGCCTTCGCCCGACACACTGCGCCGGCGACTGGTGGAACGCGGGCAGGACAGCAATGACGTCATCGAGCGCAGGGTGCGGGCCGCACAGGGCGAGATCGCGCATCTGGCGGAATTCGACTATGTTATTATCAACAGCAATTTCGATGATGCCGTCGAAGACTTGGTGAGTATCGTGCGGGCGATCCGGCTGCGGATCGACGCGCAGGTTTCCCGTCACAGTGACCTGATCAATCTCCTGAAATGAGTTGCATATGGCGCGCATAACCGTAGAAGACTGCCTGAAACACATTCCGAACCGATTCGAACTCACGCTCGCGGCAACGTATCGTGCGCGCCAATTGGCCACGGGCGCTTCTCCGTTGGTCGATACCAACAAGGACAAACCGACAGTCATCGCGCTGCGCGAGATCGCGTCCCAGAAAGTCGGGACCGAAATCCTCAAGACCAAGGGCTGACTACCGTCACCAAAAGAGCAGGAGGCCAGCCCAATCCACTCTACCTGCCGGTGAACGCAGGCTCTCCACCGGTCGCGGCTGAAGCCCCCATGTCCGAAGCCGAGCTTCTGTTCAGGAACGCAGCCGGCTATCTCAAGCCGGAGGACATCGTGCAGCTGGAAAGCGCGTATCAGTTCAGCGAAACCGCGCACGAGGGACAATTTCGCCAGTCCGGCGATCCCTATATCTCCCACCCGATCGCCGTCGCCCAAATCCTGGCGCAATGGCATCTCGATGCCCAGGCGCTGACCGCCGCGCTGCTGCATGATGTGATGGAGGATACGGCCGTCACCAAGGGCGAAATCAGCGAGAAATTTGGCAAGCACGTTGCGGATCTCGTGGATGGCGTCTCCAAGCTCGACCGCATCGAATTCCAGACCCAGGAAGAAGCTCAGGCGGAGAATTTCCGCAAGATGCTGCTGGCCATGGCGCGCGACGTGCGCGTGATCCTGATCAAGCTCGCCGACCGTTTGCACAATATGCGCACGCTCACGGTCATGCATGCGAAAAAGCGCGCTCGAATCGCGCGCGAGACCATCGAGATCTATGCGCCCATTGCCCACAGGCTGGGCTTGAACGAGCTCTATCAAGAATTGCAGGAACTCGCCTTCCGCCACCTCTATCCGAATCGCTTTAACGTGCTCTCCAAGGCTTTACTGCGAGCGCGCGGCAACCGGCGCGAGGTGGTGGACAAGATCCTGGATGCGATCAAACAAAAACTGGCCGACAACCGATTGGAAGCCAGCGTGACCGGACGCGAGAAAAATCTCTACAGCATCTACAACAAGATGCACGAAAAGAACCTGTCGTTCGCGGAGGTGTTCGACATTTACGGCTTCCGGGTGATCGTCAAGGACACGGCGGCCTGCTATCTGGCGCTCGGAGCACTGCATCAGTTGTACAAACCCATCCCCGGCAAATTCAAGGACTACATCGCGATTCCGAAGGCCAACGGCTACCAATCGTTGCACACAACGCTGTTTGGCCCGTTCGGCACGCCGATCGAAGTGCAGATCCGCACGCTGGTCATGCACAAGATCGCAGAAGCCGGCGTAGCCTCACATTGGCTCTACAAGGAGAACGACGCCCAGATCAACGACCTGCATATGAAGACACACCAGTGGCTGCAAAGCCTGCTGGAAATGCAGTCCGAGTCGGGCGACTCGATCGAATTCCTCGAGCACCTGAAGGTCGATTTGTTTCCGGACGAAGTCTACGTCTTTACGCCCAAGGGCAAGATCCTGTCCTTGCCACACGGTTCCACCTGTGTCGATTTCGCCTACGCGGTGCATACCGACATCGGCAATCGCTGCGTAGCTGCCAAGATCAATCATGAACTGGTGCCGCTGCGTTCGGAACTGCGCAATGGCGATCGCGTCGAAATCATCACCGCCGCGCACGCCAAGCCGAATCCGGCCTGGTTGAGTTATGTCGTCAGCGGCAAGGCGCGCTCCCACATCCGGCACTTCCTCAAAACCATGCAATACGAGGAGTCGTCGCAACTGGGTGAACGCCTGCTGAACCAGGCATTGACCGCGCTCAAGGCCGATCCGGACAGCGTCGGCGTGGCGCAATGGGAAAAGCTGCTTAAGGAAAACAGCGCCAAGTCACGCCAGGAAGTGTTGGCAGATATCGGACTTGGCAAACAACTGGCGATTGTTATCGCGCGTGAACTCCTATCGATTGCCGAGCCCAAAGGCAGCAAGGGTGAAAAGCTTCCGGGTAGCCTGATCATTCGCGGGTCCGAAGGCATGGCCCTGCAGTTCGCCAAGTGCTGCCATCCGATTCCAGGAGATCCGATCATCGGTTTCCTGAAAAAAGGCCACGGCCTGGTCGTGCACACCCATGACTGTCCCGTCGCGCGCAAGACGCGCGGAGATCCGGAAAAGTGGTTGAACGTGGAATGGGCGCCGGATACGAAGAAGTTGTTCGCGGTGAACATAAAAATGGTGGTATCGAATCATCGCGGGGTGCTGGCCAAAGTCGCGGCCATGATCACGGAAACCGATTCGAATATCGACAATGTCAGCCTCGAACAAGGGGATTCGAGCGCCTACACCATTATCCATTTCACACTACAGGTACACGACAGGCAGCATCTGGCGCGCGTCATGCGCAGCCTTCGCCGTGTGCCCGAAGTCATCCGCATCTGGCGTTTGAAAGGTTGAGGCAACACGCGCGCGTGCGAACCCATGCTGGCATTGCGCCTGAGGAACCGCGAACTCCTTAGAGCCGCAGCTTATCTCGTGGTGACCGCAGGCGTTCTGGGAGCCGTTTACCTGGTCGAGCGTCTTCGAGGCGCCGCGCGAGCGCCTATAATTGCATCGAAGTACTCGCAGCGGAGAATCGCAGCCTTGCCGAAATATCCAGCGCCAGGAAAGACGTTCCCCGTACCGCAATGGGTGGGTGCTTGCTTGTTCGCTCTGATAACGGCACTTCCGCTGGGCGCCGAAGAGATGTCGAGGGTCCCGGTTGCGCGCGCCGAATCGCTCGAACTTCCGGGCCTGACTGCCGGATGCCATATCTGTGAGTGGCGACCGAAGCTCAATCAGATGCCTGCCCTACAGGAATGTGGTGCCGACGCCTCCGGCGGCGCCAGGATCGGAGTGTTCGAGTGTGGTTTTTCGCAAGATTGCCAGCGCGAATGCCACTTCCTTCGTTGCGAGACGCATTAACCAAGCGCTGCCACTGTCGTAGTTTATCGGTGGAGTGCCGGTTTTAGGTTGTTTCGAGGACCCCGGTCGCTGGTCGACGACGGAATCCCTGCCAAAACGCCAATCTGCTCAGAGCAACGAGGCCAGCCACTCCCTAACCAGTTGAACGCCCGCGGAAAATTCGCTGTGGCACAGGCGTTGCAGTATGTACCTCGATAGTTTGCGAGGTGATGTCACCCGCGAAGTTCCCGAACCCGAGGTCCCCATGATTTTCGATCCGTTGTCCGACCTGAGCACCCGCCCCGTCAGAGGGTTCCTGACTATCCTGCAGGAAGGGATACAAACGCTGTTTCACCTGCTGTTGTTCTCCTTGTTGCTCCTGGGCTTCGGCGGACTCATTTACAAGGCTTTGCGCAGCGGCGGATGGATTGAATCCGTGCTCGGTACTTTCTGGGCTCAGCACCCAGCCATGGCCATCATGGCGCTGCTGGCTGCCCTGGCAACTGCTGCAGTTGCGAAACGTTACTTCGATAGCACCGCCACATTTGGAAAGCGCGGGGACCTTTTGGTTTACGGCTGTCTTGCCCTCGGGTTGTTCTTCGCGTTCAAGCTGATCGTTACCGGCACGCTTTAGCAATACCGCCCACCGTTCGCGATCCTCCCCCGCGGACGGATTGGGCGGCTCCTGCCGCATCCCTGTCGTTCGGCGACAACAAGCCGGACGCCCCTATTTTAAGTTTGAAATTGCGAACCTGTCGTTCGCTGACGACGACATCGACCTCAATTGCGGCGGACTTTCCGCCCTACTTGGATCCTACCCAGCGGGAAGATGCATGGCACGTGAGTTGCGTTGCGTGATGGCAGCCCATCGAGGAGAACGCCATGCGTACCCAGCACCTCCTGTTATTGAGCATAGCCCTCACCACTCATACCTTGGCAGCGGAGACGAAGCAGACTACCAATTCGAGTGGCAAACCGGCACCTGATGCGGTTACCAAAGCGGCAGCGGGCAAGGGTGCAGCGTCAGCCGACGATTCAATGCAAACGCGCGCGACTCCGAAGAACCGCGTTCGTTATACGTTTCCCCCCGCTTCGAAGAGCCTTTGAGCTGAGAAGCAAAAAAAAGGCCGCGTGTTCGCGGCCTTTTGCATGTACGGACCAGGTCGTCAAGGGCGTTCCATTTTGCAGGTGGTCGGCAACGCAGTATCCTTTGCCTCGACGCGCCCTTCTGTCTTGAATCCCATGCCGGTGCGCTCAACGTCGTATTTCACACCTTTGCCACCAGCCTTCACGAAGCTGGAAATGAACAACGGCTGGATCAGCTCGTGATTGTCGGCACGCATCTCCACTTCGCCCGTGATGCTCTGGAACTTCATGCCTTCAAGCGCTCTGGCCACTTTTGCAGGGTCCGTCGATTTGGCCTGGTTCATCGCCTTGGCCAGCATCTCCACGCCGTTCTTCAGCGACAGAAAAAAATAATCGTCTTTGGCGTCGGGGAAACGTTTGCGATAGGCCTCGGCGAGTGAATTTGACCCCGCGTCGCCGACGTTGTTGTGCCACATGCTGACCTGACGGACATCCTCACCCGCCTGGCCTATCGCCGTGGGACCGCCGACGATACCCGAATAGTACGTATAGAATTCCGCCTTCAACCCCGACTCCTTCGCAGCCTTGACCAGCAGGGACAGATCGTTTCCCCAGTTGCCGGTGATGATGCTGTCCGCTCCGGAGGCCTTGATCTTCGAGACGTAGGGCGCGAAGTCTTTCACCTTGCCGACCGGGTGGAGGTCATCGCCCGTAATTTCAACGTCCGGCCGCTTTTGCGCCAGCATCGCCCTGGCCGCCTTGGAAACACCCTGGCCGAATGCGTAGTCCTGATTGATCAAATAGACTTTCTTGATGCCCTTTTGCTGCGCCATGTAGTTGGTCAGCGCCTGCATCTTCATGTCGGTGTCTGCGTCGAAACGAAAATGCCAGAAGCTGCACTTGTCGTTGGTCAGGCTCGGATCGACCGCGCCGTAATTCAGGAACAGGATCGATTGCTCAGGGTTGCGGGTATTGTGTTTGCTGACTGCATCCGATAGCGCGATAGCTACGTTGGAGCCGTTACCCATGAAGAAAAAGCGAATTCCCTGGTCGGTCATCTGTTTCAGCGAAATCAGCGCCTCTTGCGGGCTGCTTTTGGTGTCGAAAGTCTCGAGTTCAAACTTCGTGCCGCCGAGTACGCCACCAGCGGTATTGACTCCTTCGATCGCCAGCAGGGCTTCACGCGCACCGTGCTCGCCGACGTTGGCGAACGGACCGGAGAGCGGGTCCAGGTAGCCGATTTTGATCGGGCCGGCAGCCAAAGCCGGACCGGCCAGTTGCAATATCCCCAGCAGCCCCAACAGGCCGCGGCAAATTTTTCCGAAATGCATATTTACTCCTCCGAGAAGTAATGCGTGGTGATTTTGTGTCTGTTTATTTTGATGCGGGCATGCGCTCTACTAACGCAGTGTCTAAACGCCCGCCCGGGGCTTTCGTTTACCGCTGCGCGTGCTGCCTCAGCGCTTTCTGACCGGATTCGCCAACCGACCCAGTCCTTCGACGCGGCATTCGGCCAAATCGCCCTCGTGAATAACGACCGCGCCGGGTGTACCCGTGCTGATGATGTCTCCCGGATAGAGGGTTGCTACTTGCGAATGGAACGAGACCAGGTAATAAGGCGGAAAGGCCATATTCGCCACCGTGTTCTCGCGGTGCAGTTTGCCGTTGTTGTATGTGCCGACCTTTACCGCCAGCACGTCTGGCACTTCATCTGCCGTGATCAATTCCGGTCCGAACGAAAAAAATGTGTCGAAGTTCTTCGAACGCGTCAGAAAGCGCGGGTTCTTCTGCAGGATGTCTTCCGCGGTCATGTCGAGAATCAGGCAGTAGCCGGCGATGTAGTCCAAAGCCTGATGCTCCGAGATGTCGCGGCAATTGCGGCCGATAATCACCCCGAGTTCAGCCTCTGCGGTCACCCGCTCCGATTGCGCAGGCAGTTCAATTGCATCGCCGGGACCGATGATGGTGTTGTCGCACTTCATGAAAGAGGCCGGTTCGGTCGGATACGGTGCATTCAGATCGGCGGCGTGATCGCGATAATTCAGTCCGATGCCGAGGATCTTGCGAGGGTGCCGGTACAACGGTCCGAAGGACACCGCAGACGCCTCCAGCCAGCCGGGCGTACGCTCGGCATCCGCAAGAATACGCCGGTCGATGCCCTGCAGGATCAATGCGTGCAAATCCTCCGGCCAGGTCGTTCGCAAGTGAGCATTGATTGCAGCCACCGGCATGATGCCCGCCGATGTGATGATCGCCGCCTGTTCCCGCCCGCCTTGCTTGATAGTGCAAAAACGCACATCGCTCTCCGCTTGTTGTGGTTGGCGAATTATACTTTCAAGTCGTGCAGGGCTTGCCGCGACCGGCCACCAGGCCGATTCTCGGTCGCTGGACGGGCTGGTTATTTTTCAGCTGCGAAGCGGCCGCCGCCCAGTGTGCGCTCCTGTACCAGCGCCACCAGCCGGGCGTAAGACCGATAGAACTCGTCATCTCCTGATGGCGTGCCGAGCCTTGCCGTTTCCTCACGTAATGTTCGATACATGGCAAAGCGTTCCTCCAGGATCTCGCCCCACTCGTCGGTCAAATCCTCCGCGGTCACCTTGCGAAACCCGATCTCGCGCAACAGTTGAGGATAACTGGCGAAACTTTGCACCGACTGGGCCGCGATGCCCCGCCACATCGATGCCCTGTCTGTTTCGTCCAGTTGCCGGTGTTCCGCCCAATCGGTGAAAACCAGGCGCCCGCCGCGCTTGAGGACGCGGTAGGCTTCGGCCAAGGCGGCACGTTTGTCGGGGACATGCAGCAGGGCTTCCTGGCTGATCACCGCGTCCATCAAGTCCGGAGCAAGCGGCACATGCATGACATCGCCACGAACGATACGAACGCATTGTGCGAGACCGACACGGCGCGTGAGGTCAGCGGCCGCAGGGGCACGATGCGGATTCAATTCGATACAGGTTACGATTGCGCCGTATTTATGAGCAAGATAGCGCGCCGGTCCGCCCAAGCCTGCGCAGAAATCGGCCACTTCGCTGCCGCGTCCAATATGAGCGCGCGCGGCAAGGGTATCGACTACGGACAGACCGCCATAGTGATCCTGATCGAACGGGAACAGGTCTTCCGGCGCAAGTGCATCGAGATGCCCGCGCCGGGATCTTACGGCGGCAAGGACCTGTTCACGCGAAATCGGATGGCGGCTGTAGAAGGCGAGGACATGATCTTGATTGTTCATTGTGCGACCCGAGCGCCAGGCTAAGGCTCAGTCTACACGCCGATACCCTATAATTCTTCGCGCTAGAAGAGATTTCGAATAAGAACCATGGAGGGAAAGGGAGAATGAAAGCGAGGTTTCTTACCTGCGCGCTTGCGATGGCACTGTCTGCGTTTTCGCAAGGCGCCACCGCGGCCAAATCCGATTCCTGCGCCCATTGCCATGGGACTGATGGCAACTCCACGTCGAGCGCCTATCCCAGCCTGGCAGGCCAGACGCGGGAATATCTCTATCGCCAGATCAAGGCTTTCAAGGAAGGGCAACGCAAGAACGCGATGATGTCGCCGGCAGCCGTCGTGTTATCGGATCAGGACATGCAGGATTTGGCGGAATATTTCGCAGGGCAGACCCTCGTGCGCAGCAGCGCAAAGACGGATCCCGCCGTGGTCGAGCAAGGAAAGAAACTCGCGGCCGAACTCCAATGTGTCGCCTGCCACCAACCGAATTTCAAGGGCCTCAACGAATTCCCGCGCGTTTCGCGGCAAAAGTACCCATACATCGTCAAGCAGCTCAAAGATTTTCGCGACGGCATCCGCGCGAGCGATGTGATGGGTCCCACGGTCAAAAATCTGACCGATGAACAAGTCGACGCGCTCGCGCAATATTTGACGGGATTGTGAGTTACACGCGGGCTATGCCTCGTCCTCTGGGACGCGCCGAAAAAACAAAACGGCCTACCTCCCGGTAAGCCGTTGATTGTTTGGTGGGCCGTGCAAGGATCGAACTTGCGACCGTTGGATTAAGAGTCCACTGCTCTACCAGCTGAGCTAACAGCCCTTTTTGGAAGGGGCGAATTCTAGCAAAAAATCGGGCGCAGGGCCGGTAGCCTCGAACTTTCGACTTGCCATCTGAATCGGGAGGGATCGTCGCTCTAAGCAGACATCGCTCGGCATCTCCGGGAACGGTTCCTGCATAGTATTCCCATAGCATCGATGCACCGGCTTGCGCGAAACTGGCCAAGTCGTATGCCGCCACGTGGCGGCAGTCGCATACAATTTGCGTCACTGCCGCTTGGCGACAGACGCAGGGAGCACGACTTGAAGACCGATTTTAAGGCAGCGTCAGTGTTGGAGCGCCTGGGGCAATCGCTATCGGATGCGCATCTGCTTTATCAGGCAGGCGAGGGAATCCATGAATTCATCGTGCGTCTTGGCGGGATGCGCCACGTCGTCGACTTCAGCGATGACCTGATGGAGAAAAAGAACGAGAGAGACCTGAGCATCGTCATTCTCGGCATCGTCGAGCGCGCCTCGACGCAATCTCTTCCAGTCCACTTCATGGTGCGCAACGATAATTTCGAGAAAGTCATGCAAGGCCTGAAGCACTAGGCGGGTGGCACAATGCGCCGTAAAAAGGCCGGCGTTCGCCGGCCTTTTATTTTTAATCTTTGTGCGCTTGAAACTCAGGAATCTGTCGTCTTGATGCGACGCAGGAATGCCAGCGCGAGTTCGTCCCATTTGGATCGGTCGTAACCATACTTCTGATACATGCATTCAGCGACGAACACTTTCGCCACCGTGCCGGCCGGCCAGGTAGGATGACTTGCCGATCGCATCTGATCGTCTGAAAGGTATTCCCAAGGATGATAGGTCTGCCAATCACATTCGAGGAGCACGTCCCCGTCAGCATTCTTGCGCAAGGAGGCGTCGTCGGTCAGTCTCAGAAAATCCTCCCGCATGACAAACTGGTGGCGCAAAGCGGGCGTTACAAATGGTGTTGGCATATGCGTATGCATCCGATGAGATGATATGAATTAGGTGTCAATCGAACCTGATCTGCACACTCCCATGCTGCGGGCGGTAACGATCGATTAACTGGCTTGGCCGTTGCGCCGCAAAGGTTCGAGCAGTACGGTAATGCTTTGCATTGAGGTGAACAAGAGGCTGGCAAGCGATCTGGCGTAGCAGTCCCGCTACGATCTGTAGGCCGATCTCCTACCGTCCGCCGTAGGATATCCAGGGCGCAAGCACATGCGCAGAATTGACTTGGGTTCCCCAAGCGATTGCATTCTTGTCCGCATGCGTTGTTGCGTGCTCAACGCCGATCGTGGATAGCGACTTTGGCGAAGAGTTGATCCGCACTCGCCCAAAGTGACGTGCGGCGGGGAAGGGTGCCAACTAATCCGTGGAAGCAAACGGCAGATCGAGCTTGTATCGCAGAATGGCCTGCGAAGGCTGCACGCCATATGCTTATTGGTAGGCGGTGCGAGATTTGAACTCGCGACCAACGGATTAAAAGTCCGCTGCTCTACCAACTGAGCTAACCGCCCAAAAAAGGAGCCGCATTCTACCGGCCCACGAGTTGGCGCGTCAAACCAGGTGTCGATGCGACAGTGTCGTAAGTGAGGGTGCTACCCTGCCGTCTGCATCCGCCGATACTGTATCTTCATGGTAATAGCGGCCCCCGCAATGATTGAAAGGAACACCAGGATGGAACCCAGCGCGAGCGTCGAGACGCCGGTAATCCCTTGGCCAATGGTACAACCCATCGCGGTAACGCCGCCGAACCCCATCAGAACACCGCCGGCGATGTGGTTGCGCATGTCGGTGGCCGAGGTAAAACTCTCCCAGTGGAATCGCTTCGCAGAAATAGCGTAAGTGAAAGATCCAGCCAGCGTACCGGCCAGCACCGCCACCCCGAAATTCAGGCGTGCGGCCTTGTCGGTCCAAAATTGCAGCAGCTCCAGGGCGTTTGCGGCAGGCCCGATGAAGGTGAAGGATTCAGGACGTGCGGTGCGCGTGCCGAGATAGGCTTCTTGCAGCGTATCGGGATCTTCCGCAATGAATCCCACATGACCGGTCACATACCAGCCGCCGACGATGGTCAGGCCGATCGCGACCGCGGCGAGCAGGCGTTCTGGATCGGAGCGAAAGTCGCGATCCTTCAGCACGAAGGATAGCAGCGCGAGACTCATAGCCGACGCGATCCACGGCTGCACGCTGCGCTTGCCGGTGCCGATCGCGCCCGCGACGAGCCATGACAAGTCCTGGCCTTGATCGAACTGAATAGCAAGCGCGTTCAACACTTCCGTGCGCAGTGGTGCGAGCACACCGCGCAGTGTCATCGCTGCGGCGAGCGCAAGGAATAACATGGCAACGAGCGATTTGACGTTGCCGCTGCCAATCCTGATCAGGCTGCGGCTGCCGCAGCCCGAGGCCAGGGTCATGCCTACGCCGAACAACAGTCCGCCGACGAGATAGGCCAGCCAGGGCCAGCGCGGTGCCGGATAAGCAGACCGGGAAAGGTCGACCAGGCCGGCGAGATCGAGCGCATTGGCGCCCGCGATCGCGACCGCAATGGCCAACAGCCACATGCGCATGCGGCTCCAGTCGCCCATGTTGAGGACATCGGATACGGCTCCCATGGTGCAAAAGTCCGTTTTCTGGGCGACCGCGCCGAAGACCGCGCCGAGAGCGAATCCACCCCCGATGACGAGCGCCGTGAGTTGGGCGGGAGCTTCCATCATCGCTCAGACACGTTGCAGATAGCGCGTCGGGTCATCGATTCCGGCGGCTACGAAGCCTGCGCGGCGAATACGGCACGCATCGCAGACACCGCAGGCGCTACCGTCGTCATCGGCCTGATAGCAAGACACGGTCAGACCGAAATCGACACCGGCTTCGGTGCCCGCATGAATGATTTGCGCTTTGGTCATGCTCACCAGCGGCGCATGGATTCGGATCGGGTGGCCTTCCACCGCAGCGCGCGTCGCGAGGTTCGCCATCGCCTCGAAGGCCTGCAGATACTCCGGTCGGCAATCGGGATAGCCTGAATAGTCAACTGCATTGGCACCAATAAAGATTGCGCTGGCCCCCAGCACTTCTGCCCAAGCCAGGGCAAGGGAAAGGAATATGGTGTTGCGCGCCGGGACGTAAGTGTTGGGAATACCTATCCCTGCCCCGTCGGTCGGCACTTGAATCGACTTATCGGTCAGCGCCGATCCGCCGAAGAACGGGAGGCTCAACACGATCACACGATGCTGACTTGCGCCAAGCACTGCGGCAACCCGCGTTGCGGCCTCCAGTTCTGCACGATGGCGTTGTCCGTAGCTGACAGACAAGGCATGACAATCGAAACCGTGCCGAACTGCGAGCGCCAACGCGGTAGCGGAATCCAGCCCGCCGGACAACAGCACAACGGCCTTGTTCAATTGAACCCTCCTGCCCTGCGCGCGATCCGCTATTTGAGCCTTGCCAGCCGGCCTTTCGCCTTGTCGGCGGCGTCGCTGGACGGATATTTTGCGATGAGCTCTTCGAGGGTCTTGCGCGCAGCGGGAGTATCGCCGAGGTTGTTTTCTGCCGTGCCGATAATTAGCAGGGCATCGGGGGACTTGGTGCTATCCGGATAGGTTCCAACCAGACGGCGTTGCGCTTCTATCGCGGCGCGGTAGTCCTTCAGGTGAAAATACGATTCACCGATCCAGTATTGGGCATTGGGCGCCAGCGAATGCTTGGGATAGGTCTTCAGGAAGATCTCAAACCCGCGAATCGCACCTGGATAGTCGCTGAGTCGATAGTTGCTGTATGCGTTGTCGTATGCGCGCTGGATTGCGGCCTGATCGGTAGCGGTGAGGGACGCGGGCGGCAGAGTCGCCGCTGCCGCGGTACTCGTGCCGGTACCTGCTGCTGACGAGGGCACAGCAGCGCCGGCTGCCGCGGTGGACGCGGATACGGCGGCCGTCGGCGCGGAAGTCGCCGGTGAGGGCGGATTCACCGGAGACACGACGGTTGCCGAGCTCACCGGCTGTGGAATTGTTGCCGGCGTCGCCGATCCTTGTTCCAGCCGGCGAATGCGCTCTTCCAGGGCGGCGATGGTTTCCTGATCTTTCTTGCTCGCGCTATTTTGTTCGATACGGCGCAAGCGCGTATCAAGATCGACGTACATGTCGCGTTGGCGTTTCTGGGCGTTGTTGACATCGTTCGCCAGCACTTCGATCTGCCCACGCAGCCGGCTCAACTCGCCGTTCAATGCTTCCACCTGGTTCAGCAACTGCACCATCCCCCGGTTGGGCGGACTGGTTTCAGGCTGGGCAGGTTTTGCGCCGGTCGGCGCCTTCGGTTCTTGCGCCTGTGCCAGCACCATCGGAAAACCATCCGGCATTTGCAGCCCTTGCGCAGGATTGACTCGTCCGTCGCCCATCCGCGCGGAGCGTGCGGCGATGTTCCGTTGCGACGTGTTGAAATCATCGTGATGAATCGGCCATGACTCTCTCGCTGCCGATGCATCCAGCCAGAGCAGCATCAATGCGACGAGGGGCAGCCATCGCTGCCCCCGTCTGCGCACAAAGCGGCAATCGGGACTCGACGAAGGGAAGATCACCATGACTTTTCCCCACATTGACCAGAGAAACAACAATAAAAAGCGCGCCGCAATCGCGGCGCGCCGATACGAGCGGAATGCAGGAACATTACTGGGGTTCGTTCGGATAAACGATATCGGCTCGCCGGTTCTTGGCCCAGCTATCCTCGTCCTGGCCGAGGGCCGCCGGCTTCTCCGCCCCGAAGCTGACTGTCTCTATTTGTTTGTCGGCGACACCAAGCAACACCATTGCGTGCTTTACGCTATTCGCGCGTCGCTGCCCGAGCGCCAGGTTGTATTCACGGCTACCGCGGTCGTCGCAGTTACCCTGCACGGTGATCTTGAGATCTGCGTGGTCCATCAGGAATTTTGAATGCGCCTCCACAATAGGCACGTACTCTTCCTTGATGTCGTAACGATCGTATTCGTAATAGACGCTGCGCTTTGCCAGCGGACTGCCTGGTTCCTTGAGTTGCGTCCACGCATCGCCCTTCAGTTGCGAACCGCCCACGCCGGTACCAGGCAGCGGCTTGATGATGGCCTGATCATTTTGCGCCTGCTGGCGGCGTTGCTGCTCGTCGAGCTGGCGCTTGAGTTCTTCCTGCTCCTGGGTGATCTTGGCCTGCTTGTCCACATCCTGCTGGCGCTGCGCCTGTTGCTGATCAAAGAGGTCGCGCTGTTCTATATCCGCGCTCTTTTGTCCCTGGCTTGCGCATGCGGCAAGCAGCAAAGACACGGATAGGGCAAACAAGTTAACTTTCATCACTACTCCTTTCGGCGATTGTTCGGAAGCGGTCCCCACGCAGGCTCGCGAATATCGCCTGACTGCGCAGTAATTCTTTGCTTGATCCGGCCATCGCTCGACACCGCGGCTAATATACCACGCCCCTTTATCTCGGAAGCATAGAGGATCATCTTGCCGTTGGGCGCAAAGGTCGGCGATTGATCGAGACCGCCGGCGGTCAGAATCTGCATCTGGCGCGACGCGATTTCCTGCATCGCGACGTTGAAGTGGCCTTCGTTGCGATGGATGAAGATGAAGGATTTCCCGTCCGGACTGTAACGCGGCGTGACGTTGTAGCTGCCTTCATAAGTCATGCGTTCGACCTCGCCCTGGCCGTCTGCCCGCATGCGATAGATTTGCGGGCTGCCCGCGCGGTCGGACGTAAACAGAATAGTTTTCCCGTCCGGTGAGAAGCTCGGTTCGGTATCGATCGACTGATTGCTCGTCAGGCGAACCAGACCCGAACCGTCTGCGCCGATCAGGTAGAGATTCGAGGTGCCGTCCTTGGTCAGCACGATCGCCAGCTTGCTGCCATCGGGCGCCCATGAAGGAGCGGAGTTCGAACCTTCGTAATTGGCCAGTACCGTGCGTGTCCCATCTAGAAGGTTGTGCACGAACACGATCGGTTTGCGGCGTTCGAAGGAGACGTAGGCGATGCGCGTACCGTCCGGCGACCACTGGGGGGAAATGATCGGCTCCCGATGCGCCAGAATGAAATCGGAATTGAACCCGTCCGCGTCGGCGACCTGGAGTTCGAAGCGCTTGTCGCCCTTGGTCACGTAACAGATCTTGGTGGCGAAAACTCCCGGATCCCCGGTGAGCCTTTCATAAATCAGGTCGGCGATCTTGTGCGCTGTCATGCGCAGCTGCGGCACGGTCACCGTGTACGAAAAACCGAGCACTTGCGACTGCTTGGCGATATCCATCATGCGAAAGCGCACCTCGGCGTGGCCGTCGGTTTTCTCGACGACCGTTCCGATCACCATGGTCTCGGTGCCTTCGCTCTTCCAGTAACGATAGTTGATGTCGGCGGGCTCGGATGGAAGGGGACGCACGCTGCCGATCGAAGCGAGCTTGAATAAACCGCTTCTCTGCAGGTCCGCCGAAATTATCTGGGACATGCGTTGCGTGAAGCGATCCTCGCCTGCGAAGGGTACGACCGTGATCGGGATCTGGTTTGCGCCGCCACCGATGATTTCAATGGCAAGCCCCGCGGCGAACGAACTGTTGACGAATGCGCACAACAGGACGACGACGGCTAGGCTTGCGCCAAAAAACCGCGGCCTGTGCAACAAGAATCGGCGAATGGGCAGGTTGGAATATGACATTTCAGTCTTTGTCTTTGGGTCTGAAAACAAGGTTGAGTTCCCGGAAATTCTCCTGGAACAGGTCGGTATCGTTAGGCACCGGCAGGGGTGAAGCGCGATTGATGGCACGTTCCACTGCGGCGTCGTAGGCGGCATGGCCGCTGGACTTCTTCAACGTCGCGCTTAATACCTCTCCTCCGGGCAGCAGCACGACCTCGAAACGCGCCTCCGGGTTGCCCTCGATGTTAGGCGGCAAAACCACCCGGCTTTTGACGGCCGCCTGGATACGCGCGCGCCAGTCGTCGATGAGTTTCTGCTGCGCCGCCCGCGCTGCCGCCTCTGCGCGGCGCTTGGCTTCCTCCGCCTCGTGCTGCTTGCGCGCGGCCTCCTGTTTCTGGCGCTCGCGCTCCTCGGCCGCCGCCTTCTGCTTACGCTCCTCTTCCTTCTTCGCCTCTTCTACCTTGCGTTGCTCTTCGGCAACGCGACGCTCCTCGGCCTTCCGCGCCTCCTCTTCCTTGCGTAACTTCTCCTGTTCGGCGCGTTTTTCCTCGGCTTCGATGCGTTTTTGCTCCGCCTCGGCACGTTTTTGCTCCGCCTCGGCGCGTTTCTGCTCATCCGCGGCTTTGCGTTGCTCTTCCTCCAGTCGCCGTTTTTCCAACTCGGCTTTTTTCAGTTCCTCCTTGCGCTCGGCTTCGGCGCGTTTCTGTTCCTCGCGGCGCTCGGCTTCTTCCTGCTCTTTCTGCTTGCGCAGCTTTTCCTTGAGCTCGATGTCAGCAGCCGAGGGCTTGGGCGTTTCAACCTTCGGCGTTTCCACTTTAGGCGGAGGGGGCGGCGCGATCGGCTCCTTCTTGACTTCGGGCATTGGTTTCGGCGGCACGGGCTTTGGTATTACCTTCGGCACAGGCTTGGGGGGCTCCGGCGGCGTGGCAGTCTTTTTCACCGGCTCGGGCAGTTCCTGCCACAAATCGACCACAATTGGACTGGTGATTTTTTTCTGCCAACTGAGACCGAATACGAGGAGGCCGAAAAACATCACGTGCACCAGGACTGCCAGTGCGCCTGAAGCAATGCGGCCGGGTTCGTCAGCCCTGCGCAATCTCACCCCTGCCGTGGTTTGGCCAGCAGCCCAACACGCTTGACCTGATTCTGCTGCAGCATGTCCATGATCTGGATCACGGCATCGTATTTCACATCCTTGTCCGCCGAGATGACCACCGGCTGATTTGGCTTCTTCGCCTGCTTGCTCCTGATGAGTTTGATCAGTTCCTCGCGACTGACGGGGCGCTCCGCTCCGGATATGTCGCGATCGGTCAGCGACAGTGCGCCGCCGGCGCGAATGGAGATTTCGATCGGCAATGCCGGCGGTGCAGACGATTTGCCGATCGAGGGCAGGTCGATCACACCGGGATTCATCAGCGGCGCCGTGACCATGAATATCACCAGCAGAACCAGCATGACGTCGATATAGGGCACGACGTTGATCTGGTTCATCAGGCGCGGATGACGCCGGCGGTCTACTGCCATAGAAGATTACCCCGCGTTGAGCACAGGATGGCTGCCGGTTTGCGCAACACCGGCCGTCGGAGAGTTCGCCTGACGCTGAAGGATATTGGAGAACTCTTCCATGAAGCTGTCAAAGCGAGTCGACAGCCGTTCTATGTGGCGCACGAAATGGTTGAACGCGATCACCGCCGGGATGGCCGCGAACAGACCCATAGCCGTGGCCACCAGCGCCTCCGCAATACCGGGCGCCACATGCGCTAGGGTGGCCTGGCCTACATTGGCGAGGCCGCGAAACGCATTCATGATGCCCCAAACAGTGCCGAACAGGCCGACATAGGGACTGACGGAACCGACCGTGGCCAGAAACGATAGATGCGCTTCCAGGCGATCGAGTTCGCGCTGATAAGTCGCGCGCATTGCGCGACGCGTGCCATCCATCAGCACGCCGAGACTGGTTCCGCTCTGTTTTCGCAGTTTCACGAATTCACGAAAGCCGGACTCGAAAATGCGCTCCATGCTCCCCGCATCGTGCCGAGCGTTCGCCGCCGCCTGGTAAAGCGTTCCGAGATCCGCACCGCTCCAGAAGCTGCGCTCGAACTGGTCGGTGCGGCGCATGGCGTCGCGCACGACGAACGTTTTGCGGAAGATGAACCACCACGAAATCATCGACACCACCAGCAGCAGCGCCAGTACCAGTTGCACCAGCACGCTGGCGTTACCGATGAGGCTGATCAAAGACAGGTCTTGGGATACGTTCATGAGGTATGTGCAGTCGTCTTAAACGCGGTTAAGTTGCCGGCGGGGTTGGCCGGTTTCGATTATTTGCGCCGTCGCCGGCTTCGTATCCTCGCCCAACGCCGTGCGGATTTCCTCCGGAAACGGGGTTGGCTTCAGGCTCTCCGCCGAGACGCAGGCCACATTGACAGTGGCGCGTACCAGCGTCTCGCTGTCGCGCCTGACCTGCTGTGCGAACGTGAGTTGCGCGCGGCCCATTCTCGCCACCGCGGCACTAACCGTCACCAGATCGTCGAGCAAGGCCGGTTTCATATAAGCGATCTCCAGTTGCCTGACGATAAACAGGACATGGTATCGGCAGGCAAGCCTTTTGGCGTCGAATCCGCGCGCGCGCATCCAGTCCATGCGTGCTCGTTCGAGAAAATTCAGATAAGCCGCGTGAAACACCACGCCGCCGGCATCGGTGTCCTGATAGTACACACGCACTGGAATCTCGAAATCGATTTTAATTCTCCCGCCAGAGTTCGGCGCTGCCCGAAGGAGACGGCACGGCAAGACCGAAATGCCGGTAAGTGGACGCGGTCGCCATGCGTCCACGGGGGGTGCGCTGCAGGTAACCCTGCTGAATCAGGAAAGGCTCGAGCACATCTTCGATGGTATCGCGTTCTTCGCCGATTGCGGCGGCCAGGTTGTCGATGCCGACCGGTCCGCCGCCGAATTTCTCCACCACGGCGAGCAACAGCTTGCGGTCCATCACGTCCAGGCCGATCCGGTCCACGTCCAGCATTTTCAGTGCCGCATCGGCAATTTCCCTGTCGACCCGGCCTTGTGCCTTTACCTCCGCGAAGTCACGCACGCGGCGCAACAATCGATTGGAAATTCGCGGCGTGCCACGCGAACGCGACGCGATTTCCAGCGCGCCCTCCAGCGTGGTATCCACGTTCAGCAAACCGGCCGAACGCTGGACGATGCGCGTGAGCTCTGCGGGAGAATAGAATTCGAGACGTGAAACGATGCCGAAGCGGTCGCGCAGGGGATTTGTCAGCATCCCTGCGCGGGTGGTCGCGCCGATCAGGGTGAAAGGCGGCAGATCGAGTTTGACGGAGCGTGCCGCCGGACCTTCGCCAATCATGATATCGAGCTGAAAGTCCTCGAGTGCCGGATAAAGAATTTCCTCCACAACCGGCGACAGCCGGTGAATTTCGTCGATGAAAAGGACGTCACGGGGTTCAAGGTTGGTAAGCAGCGCCGCCAGATCCCCCGGACGTTCCAGCACTGGTCCGGACGTCTGCCGCAGATTGACCCCCATCTCCCGGGCGATGATGTGCGCCAGCGTGGTCTTGCCCAACCCTGGCGGCCCGAACAGAAGAACATGGTCGAGGGCCTCGCTGCGATTCCTGGCGGCCTGGATGAAAATCTGCAGCTGGCCGCGGATCTTCTCCTGGCCTATATATTCGTCGAACTGTTTGGGACGCAAGGCCCTCTCGAGCGCTTCCTCCTGCGTCGACTGCGGGGCGGTTGTGATCAGCCGGTCGGTTTCTATCATCCTTCGTCGCCGCGGCGAAGATGCGTTTGAGGCATCATCCGCGGCCGCTCTTGAACTCCTGCAACAAAGGCCGGACTTGATCGGCGCTAGCGTCCACCTCCTTGGGCAGCGTAACGGCGAGTTCGTCGAGGCGATGGCTAATGATGCCGGTCAGTTTCAGGATCGCCGTCACGAAATATTTCTTGCCCAAAGCCGAATAGGCGAAGCGCTGCCCGTCGGCGTTGGTTGCATCCTGGATTGAAAAACGCATCTCGTCGTCTTCCTTGTTCCAGATGGTCTGCATACGGCTGCGTTCCTCCTGGATTCCGGGAATATCCTTGAGTTTGCCGGAGAACGACAGCGTCGATATCACGTGCGTCGAGACCGTGTGGTCGACGATCTTCGCCTGCTTGCGGCCGACAGCCGACTGAAAGTGCGCGAGCAGTACGTCCAGCTCTTCGCTCGAGAATTCGCGCGAATCGAGATCCTGCCATTGCGGCCGCAACCAGTCGAGATTGGAAAAATCGTCCACTACTTTCGCCACCTGACGCAGCAAAACGTCCTCGGCGCGCTGCCATTGCGGATCGCGTGCGTTCCAGTCGGGACCGAGTTTCTCTTCCTTGCCGAGGCGCACGAGCAGACTGCGAATGGCGATCAGACCTTCCTGCTTCAGGTAGAAGCTGCCTATCGAGACCGACGTGGTCAGATCGTGCAGTTCGATGAGCTGATCAATTTGCTGCTTCTTGTCGTCTGCGGCCCCGTCAGCCGCGGCAGCTCCAGCCGCGCTTGCCACCAAAGCCAACGCCAGCATCAATACACGTGCTGCAACAATCATCGGTAATCATCCTTCGTGCGGCCGGCCAAGTGAAGTCAGCCTGGAAAATTGCCCCGGATTATAGCCCAGCATACGGGGGTAATCGCAGTGGGCTGACGCGTGCCTGTGTCGTTTTCGGGCGACATGAAGACCGCCACTTCGAGCAGTGCGGCAAGGTCAAGCTCTCGACAGGAGTTTGAGAGCATGGCGGATGGCATCCTGTACCGGCGTTTCCGGCGCGATTTTGCCGAGCGCGTCGGTGGCTTCCTTTGCGCTGTAACCAAGTGCAACCAATGCATGCAGCGCGTCGCTCCTGATTTCGGCATCGCCGCCGGGGACTGCAGTCATGGCGCCGAGCTTGTCGCGCAATTCCAGCAACAGCCTCTCCGCCGTCTTCTTGCCGATACCGGGAATCCTGATGAGCCGCGCACCATCCTGGGCCGCGACCGCCTGGGACAACTCGGACACCGTCATCCCTGACAACACCGAAAGCGCCGTACGCGCCCCCACGCCGCTGATCTTCAACAACCGGCGGAACACCTGGCGTTCCTGCTCAGTGGCGAAACCGAACAGCAGATGTGCGTCTTCCCTGACGATCAAATGGGTATGCAGCGTAATGGCGGATCCGGCGCCGGGCAGCTGGAAAAACGTGCTCATCGGAACATCGACTTCATAACCCACGCCGTGCACCTCGACCACGATTGTGGGCGGACGCTTCTCGATCAGTTGCCCCGTCAGCCGGCCAATCACACCAGTCTCCCGCGTTTCATCCTGAATCCCCGGGTCTCGAGTGTGCCCATGCCCAACCCGCCATGCGCGTGACAAATGGCGCACGCCAACGCATCGGCTGCATCGGCGCTGGGATCGCCGGGCAGCCTGAGCAGCCGGCGCACCATGTCCTGGACCTGTTCCTTGCGTGCATGGCCATTGCCCACGACGGACTGCTTCACCTGCAACGCGGTGTATTCGGACACCGGCAACGCGCTGATCACGGCCGCGCAAATGGCTGCGCCGCGCGCCTGACCAAGCAGCAGCGTGGATTGAGGATTGACGTTGACGAACACCTTTTCGACGGCAACCTGCTGCGGCTTGAGCTCCGCAATGACTTGCGACAAGCCTTCGAGAATCGTGCGGATGCGTTCGGGCATTTCACCCTTGTCGGCGGTGCGGATGCGCCCGCTGGTGATGTAGGTCAGCTTCTGCCCGCATATTTCCAGCACGCCAAAGCCGGTCACCCTGAGGCCGGGATCGATGCCGAGGATCCGGATGACCGGTGGGGCGCCAGGGGCGACGCGCAAGGCTGCAACTGTCACGGTCGAGTTTTCCGGACGCGGGAATGTTCGAGGCGGCCCGGTATCTGACGAACTGTTTGCCCCTCTCGCATCACGCCTCCCTCGCCTCACCCGTCAAACACGGCACTCGTAAAAACCTCCTGCACGTCGTCGAGCCCTTCCAGCGCATCCACCAGTCTTTGCATTTTCAAGGCATCCTCGCCGGTCAACAGCGCTTCTGCCGTCGGCTTCATGGTCACTTCCGCCAGTTCAGCCCTCAAGCCCGACTTCGCAAGCTTGTCTTTGACTGCCAGGAAATCGTTGGGTGCGGTGAGGACTTCGATGCTGCCGTCGTCATTGGCGATGACATCTTCCGCGCCCGCCTCCAGAGCCGCTTCCATGACCTTCTCTTCGCTCGTTCCCGGAGCGAACAGCAGTTGTCCGCAGTGCTTGAAGAGGAATGCAACCGAACCGTCCGTGCCCAGATTGCCGCCGTGTTTGGCGAAGGCATGACGCACATCGGCTACCGTGCGAACGCGGTTGTCCGTCATGCAATCCACGATGACCGCGGCGCCGCCGATGCCATACCCTTCGTAGCGGATTTCTTCGTAACTGACACCCTCGAGTTCGCCACTGCCGCGCTTGGTAGCGCGTTCGATGGTGTCTTTCGGCATATTGTTCGCGTAGGCCTTGTCGACAGCCAGACGCAGACGCGGATTGCTGCCCGGATCGGAACCGCCAAGCCGCGATGCCACGGTGATTTCCTTAATGAGGCGGGTAAAGATTTTGCCGCGCTTGGTATCCTGACGCCCCTTGCGGTGTTGAATGTTCGCCCATTTGCTATGGCCTGCCATACCTTCCCCTGCGCCGTGAGCGCGCCATCGCACCTGGCATTCGATTGCTCTTGGCCGTCGATCGATCAAGACGACATATAATCTGCAAAAATTTTACCATACGGCCCACTACCAGCCGCACTCGATGCCCACGACGAAACCTTTTCCGATCGCGAAATCTTCGCGCGAACTTGTCCTGCTGCCCGGGTTTGCCAACCGCCACGGTTTGATCACCGGTGCGACGGGCACCGGCAAGACCGTTACTCTGCAGACCATGGCCGAAGGCTTCAGCGGCTTGGGCGTCCCCGTGTTCATGGCCGATGTCAAAGGCGATCTCGCCGGCCTTTCCCAGACGGGCTCGATGAATCCGAAGCTGAAAGAACGCATTGACCAACTGGCATTGGGCGATTTTGCCTTCGCAGCCAGTCCGGTCACCTTCTGGGACGTATACGGCGCTTTGGGCCACCCGGTTCGCGCGACGGTGTCCGAGATGGGGCCGTTACTCCTGGCGCGTTTGCTTAATCTCAATGACACACAGAGCGGCGTGCTGACGCTGGTATTCAAGATAGCCGACGACCAGGGGCTGCTGCTGCTGGATCTGAAAGACCTGCGCGCGATGGTGCAGGATGTCGGGGACAATGCCAGGCGGTACACCACCGAGTACGGCAATATTTCCGCGGCCAGCATCGGCGCGATCCAGCGCGGGCTGATCGCCATCGATGAACAGGGCGGCGACCATTTTTTCGGCGAGCCGGCCCTCAACATCGCCGACCTGATGCAGACCGACGACAGCGGCCGCGGCATGATCAACATCCTCGCGGCCGACAAACTGATGAACGCCCCCAAGGCCTATGCCACGCTGCTGTTGTGGCTGCTGTCTGAACTGTTCGAGGAACTTCCGGAGATTGGCGATCCGGAAAAACCGAAGCTCGTGTTCTTTTTTGATGAAGCCCATCTGCTGTTCAACGACGCCGAGCCTGCCCTGCTGGCGAAAATCGAGCAGGTGATCCGGCTCATCCGGTCCAAAGGTGTGGGCGTCTATTTCGTAACGCAGAACCCTCTCGATGTGCCAGACACGGTGCTCGGCCAACTGGGCAATCGCGTACAACACGCGCTGCGCGCCTTTACACCGCGCGACCAGAAAGCCGTGAAGACCGCGGCAACCACGTTGCGCGCCAATCCCGGACTCGACGTGGAAAAGGTGATCACCGAATTGGGTGTGGGCGAAGCGCTGGTATCACTGCTCGACGAAAAAGGCCGCCCGTCGATGGTTGAGCGGGCCTTCGTGCTGCCGCCTCGCAGCCGTATCGGACCGGTTACGACGCAAGAGCGCACGGCCACAATCAAACGTTCGCTGGTCGCAGGCACTTATGAACAACTGGTCGATCGGGAATCGGCCTATGAAGTGCTCAAGGGGCGCCGCGAAAAGCCGGCGGCCCCGGCGCCGGCGCAACCTCCCGCGGCGGCGTCTGCGGGCACGGTGCTCGGCGATGTGCTGGGCAGCGTGTTCGGCGGCGGCGGTTCGCACCGGCAGTCGGCCGGCGAAGCCATGGTAAAGAGCGCCGCCAGAGCGGTCGGCTCAGAGGTGGGACGCCAAATCATTCGCGGCATGCTCGGCTCCATCCTCGGCGGTTCAACCCGCAGGCGCTGAACCCGCCTTTTCTCCATCGATGTCGGCCCATGTTGCGGGTGCCGTCCCCCGTTCTTCTCTTGCCGGCACTCTTTGCGTCCTCATCGCCGCAATCGGTTTTTCCGCGAAGGCGATACTCATCAAGCTCGCCTATGTCCATCCGGTCGATGCCGCCACCCTGTTGACCCTGCGGCTTCTGTTCTCGGCGCCGTTCTTCGTGCTGATGGCGCTGTGGTCGAAACGCAAGGCCGTACCGCTGTCGGGCAGGCAATGGCTCTGGGTGGCGGTGTTGGGATTCAGCGGCTACTACCTGGCCAGTTATCTCGATTTTCTGGGTCTGATGTATATCACGGCGGGACTGGAGCGGCTGATCCTGTTTCTGCATCCGACCATTGTGGTGCTGCTTTCCGCCTGGTGGCTCAAGAAACCGGTTCGAACTCACCATTTCATTGCGCTCGCGCTCTCCTACGGTGGAATTGCCCTGGTCTTCACCGAAAACCTGAACTTTGGCGGACAGGCGCACGACGTTGCCCTTGGTGGCGCATTGGTTTTTGTCAGCGGTGCGATCTATGCGTTTTACCTTCTCGGTGCCGGCGAGATCGTGGGCAAGATCGGTGCGATGCGCTTTACGGCGTATGCGATGCTGGTGGCATGCCTGGTTTGCATGTTGCAATTCGCGGTTACGCATGCAGCGGTCGCGCTGGTGGTTCCAGCGCAGATCTACTGGCTGACCTTCGCGATGGCGATCGTCTCCACGGTGATCCCGGCGTGGCTCATGGCGGAAGGCATTCGCCTATCCGGAGCCACTCATGCGGCTATGGTGGGCTCGATCGGGCCGGTGGCGACGATATTCTTCGGCTACTGGATCCTCGGTGAGCCGCTCACGGCCGCACAAATCGCCGGTGCGGCCCTGGTTCTGGCCGGCGTCTCGCTGGTTAGCGTCAGGCGGACCTAGCACCCCGAACAGGAGGCGCTCCCGGGCGTTTCAGAAGTGATAGAGCACCACCAGCGTTCCCGCGTCAACGTTGAATTTTTCCTCGCTGAACGGGTCAGGCATCTTATAGCGTTCCCATTGCGCGCGTATCGTGAATGAAGAATTTGCCCTGTAATCCACGCCTGCGCCGAATTTTGGAAGCACCTTGACTTCCGTCTGGTCGTTCGTGGAGACGGCAAAAGTCAGCGGTTCGCCTCTCATGTCCGCATGGACCCGGCTGTACGCCGCACCAGCGCGGCCCAGGACGGACCATTTCTCATTCAGGGGAAACAAGCCTACCGCATCGATGAACGTCGCGGACATGTTGTATTCCAGGTTGAACGAGCCGACTGATACCAGGCCACTGCGAAAATCGATGTCGGCCTTGGGGCTGCCCAGTGAAGCATAACCAAGTTCGACTGCGAAATAACGGTTGAAGCTGTATCCAACGAGCCCTTCCCCGACACCGGAATGTTTGTCCTTGTTGATTACGCTGAAGGTCGCGCCGGGCACTGCGGGCAAAAGCGCCGCGTTGATCCCGTCGATCGTCTCATCGGGGATGTTTGCAACACTGGCCCCGATACCGACTCCGATATACCAGCGAGATTTGGCGCCGCTTGGTGTACCGGAATCGGAATATTGCGCCGCTGCGCCTTGAGCGGTTACGGCGAACACCAGCGAAACCATGCATGCCAGAGCATATTTATTCACGCGACCTCCTCTCGGTTGGATACACAAAGCTGCGCATTTGTACCCGAATGTCTGCGAGATGTAAATCAGAGCAAGTGCACTACGATGCAGCTGGACCGGGAGCTGTTGGTTGGCTCAGACGTTGAAGCGGAAGTGCATGACGTCGCCATCCTTGACGACGTAGTCCTTGCCTTCCAGGCGCATTTTTCCCGCTTCCTTCGCCCCATGCTCGCCCTTGTAGGCGACGTAGTCGGAAAAGGCAATGGCTTCCGCGCGGATGAAACCTTTCTCGAAATCGGTATGGATGACGCCCGCCGCCTGGGGGGCCGTGTCGCCGCGGTGGATGGTCCAGGCTCGCACTTCCTTTTCGCCCGCCGTGAAATAAGTCTGCAATCCCAGCAATTCGTAACCGGCCCGAATCAGGCGATCGAGACCCGGCTCTTTCAGGCCCATGTCGGCGAGGAACACCTTCTTGTCTTCGTCCGACAGGTCGGCGATCTCGGCTTCCATGCGCGCGCAAAACGCAACCACCGGCGCGCGTTCTTTCGCGGCTTTTTGCCGGACTTGCCGCAACAACGGATTGTCCTCGCCGAATCCGTGTTCGTCGACGTTGGCCGCGTACAGCGTCGGCTTGGCTGTAATCAGGCACAACGGCCGGAGGAGGTGCTGTTCTTCCCGCGAAAAATCCAGGGCGCGCACCGGCTTGGCCTGGTCGAGTTGGACTTGCACTTTGTCCAGTACTGCGACCAGCAGCTTTGCTTCCTTGTCGCCCGACTGCGCCAGCTTGCGGCTGCGCGCGAGCGTTTTGTCGACGGTAGCAAGATCGGCAAGGGCCAGTTCGGTTTCTATGGTCTCCATGTCGGACAGGGGATCGACCTTGCCCGTCACGTGCACGATGTTGTCGTCGACGAAGCAGCGCACGACATGGACGATGGCATCGGTCTCGCGGATGTTGGCGAGAAACTGATTGCCCAGACCTTCACCCTTGGATGCCCCTGCCACGAGTCCCGCGATGTCGACAAATTCGACAATGGCTGCAATGACTTTCTGCGGTTTTGCGATGACCGCGAGCTGCGCAAGCCGCGGATCGGGCACCTCAACGATTCCAACGTTCGGCTCAATGGTACAGAACGGATAATTCTCCGCCGCGATGGCAGCCTTGGTCAGCGCGTTGAACAGTGTCGACTTGCCCACGTTAGGCAGCCCGACGATTCCACATTTGAGGCTCATATAAAACAGTGAGGGGTGAGGGGTGAGGAGTTAGGGGTAAAAGCGGTGCAGTCGTTACTCCTCACTCCTGACACCTCTCGCCTCACGCCTTCGTATGCAACTTCAGCATTGCCGCCTCGCTCTTCCCATCGAGCAGCAACGGCCAGGTATCGAGGCTGCGCTCGATGGCTTCGTCTATCAGCGGCATTTCGTCTTTCCGTGGTGCATTGAGCACATAGTTGACCATCTGATCGCGATCGACCGGCCGGCCAATGCCGATGCGCAGCCGCCAGTAATCCGGACCGAGATGGGCCGTGATGTCCTTCAGGCCGTTGTGGCCCGCCGAACCGCCGCCTTTTTTGAGCCTGACCTCTCCGGGCGGCAAATCGAGTTCATCGTGCACGACCAGCATGTCATCCGGGGTGATCTTGAAAAACTGGGTCAACGCCTGCACGGCCCTGCCGCTGACATTCATGAAGGTGGTCGGCTTGAGCAGCCAGCATTCGCGGCCGCCGTCGACCACCTTGCCCGCATAGCCGTGGAACCGCGATTCGGCGCGCAGATGGGCACCGGCGCGCGCAGCCAATCTGTCCACCCACCAAAAACCGGCGTTGTGGCGCGTAGCCTCGTGTTCCCTGCCAGGGTTACCCAATCCTACGACGAGCTTCATGGCGATTGCATGATCAAAAACAAACCGGCCTGCCGTACAGGTCACGCTGAGGGCAGGCCGTGATTCGAACCGGGAACAGGTTATTTCTTGCCGCCTTCCTTCTTCTCCGGTTCCTTCTTGGCTTCCGCGCCAGCAGTGGCACCGGCGGCTGCGGGAGCGGCACCTGCAGCTGGCGCAGCCCCCTCGACGGCAGCGCCTTCTGCGACTGCAGCGGCAACAACGGGTTCCGGCTCGACGATCGCTCGCGGGATCTGCACCGTCGCCACCACGGCATTATCGCCGCGCACCAGTTGCACGGATTCCACGCCGTTGGGGATTTTCAGATCGGCCAGGTGCACAGCCGCGCCAATTTCGAGCGCCTGCAGATCGACTTCGATGAATTCCGGCAGATCGTCCGGCAGACAGGTGATGTCCATTTCGTTCATGACATGGCTGACGATGCCCCCTCCGGTTTTCACCCCGGGCGAAATATCGGCATTGATGAAGTGCAGCGGCACCTTCATGTGGATCTTCTTGTTGGCGGAGACGCGCTGAAAGTCGACATGCAAAACCAATTGCTTCCAGGGATGCATCTGCACGTCGCGCAACAGCACCCGCTGCTTCTTGCCGTCCACGTTCATGCTCAGAATCGAAGCGTGGAAGGCCTCCTGTTTGAGCTGATGAAACAGCCCGTTATGGTCGAACTCCACGTTTTTTGCGGGTTCCTCGCCGCCATAGATGATTCCCGGCACTTTGCCCGTTCCGCGCAGGCGGCGGCTCGCACCCGTTCCCTGCAGCGAGCGGGACATCGCAGTGATTTCTATCGTTGCCATGTGGCTCTCCTAAATTTAAGGCGGCGACCGCGACCAGCCACCACCTGTTCCAAAAAGGGGCCGCACCGTTGCCGCCCCGCCGTAAATCGTATGTCCAGCCGCCGACTATTCCATGAATAGCGAGGACACGGAGTCCTCGTTGCTGATGCGCAGCATGGTTTCCGCGAGGAGCGCGGCAATGCTCAATTGCCGGATGCGTTTACATTGCTTCGCGTCCTCGCGTAGCGGAATCGTATCCGTGACCACCAATTCATCCAGCACCGAGTTGTCGATGCGTTCGATCGCTTTTCCCGACAATACCGGGTGGGTACAGTAGGCTAGCACCTTCTGCGCGCCTTCTTCCTTGAGCGCCAGCGCCGCCTCGCACAGCGTATTCGCCGTATCGACCATGTCATCCATGATCACGCAAGTCCGCCCGGCCACATCGCCGATGATGTTCATGACCGTGGCCACGTTCGGCCGCGGACGGCGTTTGTCGATGATCGCGAGATCGGATTCGAGGCGTTTGGCCAGAGCCCGCGCCCGAACCACCCCGCCGACGTCGGGCGATACCACCACCAGATCCTGATGGCCCAGCTTCCAGATGTCTCCTAGCAGGATCGGCGCCGAGTACACGTTATCGACCGGAATGTCGAAAAAACCCTGAATCTGGTCGGCATGCAAATCCATCGTCAGCAGGCGATCCACGCCCGCCACTACCATCATATTCGCAACAACCTTGGCGCTGATTGCCACGCGCGCCGAGCGCGGCCGCCGGTCCTGGCGTGCATAGCCCAGGTAGGGCACGGCAGCTGTGATGCGGCCTGCCGACGAGCGCTTGAGCGCATCGGCCATGAGCAGAACTTCCATCAGGTTGTCATTGGTCGGCATGCAGGTGGACTGAAGGACAAAGACATCCTTGCCGCGCACGTTCTCGAGCAATTCGACCATAACTTCGCCGTCGCTGAAGCGCCCAACCGAAGCGCGCCCCAACGGGATATTTAGGTGCTTAACCACGTCCTCGGCAAGCTTCGGATGCGCGTTGCCGGTAAACACCATCAGGCTGTCATAAGCCATGCTGGAAACTGGAGACTAGAGACCCGAAACAAGGAAAATCAAAAAACCCCCGCAGTCCAAAAAATAACAGCAGCCTGCTACGCCGACTGCTCAGCTAGTCGCTGGCCCCAAGACACCAGTCTCTAGCTTGGCTGGGGAGGTAGGGATCGAACCTACGAATGCCGGAATCAAAATCCGGTGCCTTACCACTTGGCGACTCCCCAAAAACTCTAGTCGTCCTCCAACCACAGAGGGTGCCGGTCAAGGCCGCGCGCCACGAATCCATGCATCCCCGCCGGCAACTCCGAAAGCGCGCGACGGGCTTGATCCTCATTCTCAAACGCGCAAAAAACACACGCCCCGGATCCGGTCATTCGGGCATCGCCGTATCGGTACAACCACTCGAGATGACGGGCCACCAGCGGGTACCGCCGGCACACGACCGGCTCAAGATCGTTGCGGCCCTGGCCGACTGAAAAGGCCGCTATTGTGATTGCATTCGTATTACGTGTCAATTCAACTGCGGAGAAGATTTCCGTTGTGGAAACAGCGAGTTCGGGTACTAGAATCAGATACCACGCGGGTGGCAAAGACAGCACCGACAACTGCTCACCGATCCCTTCGGCAAAAGCATTTCTGCCGAATACGAATACCGGCACATCGGCGCCCAGTTTCAACGCGAGTTGCTGCAGCCGTGCGCGCGGCAATCGGGTGCCCCACAGCCTGTTGAGCGCAATCAACGTCGTCGCGGCGTCGGAACTGCCTCCGCCCAGTCCGCCGCCCATGGGCAGGCGCTTGACGATGCTGATGTCCGCGCCTTGGCGGCAATCCGCCTCCTCTTGCAGGGCGTGCGCAGCGCGCACGCTCAAATCGTTCTCGGGTGCCACCCCCGGCAGCGGATTGGTATGACGGATCTCGCCATCTGCCCGCACCGCGAAAGACAGTTCGTCGCCGTAGTCTATGAAACGAAACGCGGTCTGCAGCAGATGATACCCATCCTGCCGCCGGCCAACGACATGTAGAAACAAGTTGAGTTTTGCCGGCGCGGGAAAGACAGTTGACGCGGAATTCATTGCGGCAACTCCCATTGTTCGACGATAAGGCGCAATTTGAGGCGGTCGTAGGCAAGCGACAGACGCGCGGGCAATGCGCTGTCCGCGAAATATTCCAGGTATTCCACGCGCCATTCGTTCTGCGTCAGCATCTTGAACCGCTGCTTGTCATCGCGCTGCTCGGCTTGCACCGAGGAATCCGGGTCCGCACGACCCGTCACCCAATAGCGCAGTCCCGAAAGGGGCAGGTCCCAACCCAGAACGTCTCGCGTCAACGACTGCGCGTCGCTGGACCGATAAACTTTCTTGTCGCTGGTCGTCAGGGTCGCGCCGGCGCCGTCGGCCTCTATTTCTCCGATAACTGAACCCACTGGAGAGAGCAGTCTGAGCGAATCGCGTGTGGCCGAATGGCGCCAGAGCAGACGCGCTGTGTAACCGCGGTCGTCGAGTTTGACGCCCACTCTTCCCTTCAGGGAAAAGGAGCTGATCGAATCAGTGGAAGTGGGAAGAACCTGTGCGGGCCGGGTGGTAGCGCATCCGCCCAATGCCACCAGCAGTCCGCATAGCGCGAAAGCACCGAGCCGATGTCGCATGATTCGACTCAGCGCAGATATTTATTGATGACCTTCTGCAGCTCGTCGTTGTCCGGATTGTCACGCAACGCATCGCGCCAGATTTTTTCCGCGCCCGGTTTGTCGCCCTTTACCCACATCACTTCTCCCAGGTGAGCGGCGATCTCCGGATCAGGACGTTGCTGGAAAGCGCGCTCCAGATATTGCAGTCCCTGCGAAACATGGCCAAGGCGATATTCCACCCAGCCCATGCTGTCGAGAATGAAAGGATCCTCCGGGGAAAGTTTCAGCGCCTTCTCGATGTAGTCCCGCGCTTCGCTCAGCCGGTCGGTGCGATCGGCCAGGGTATAACCCAGCGCGTTGTACGCCTGTGCATGGTCGGGCTTCAGCGCAATCAAGCGCCGCAGATTGGTCTCGACAACGTCGATGCGATCGATTTTCTCCGCCGCCAGCGCGATATCGTAGAGCAACTCCGGCTGGTCGGGCTGCACGTCGAGTGCCTTTCTGAGAATATCGAACGATTCCTGGTAATTCTTCGCCTCCCGCATCAATTGCGCTTCGGACTGACGGATCTGAACGCGCTGCGCGTCGCTCTGCGGCTCCAGTTTCTGCAGATGCTCGCGCGCCTCTGCGAGCTTGCCTTGCTTTGCCAGCATGAACGCATAGTGCGAGTGGGCCGGTACGTACTGCTCGCCCCCTTCGACCGCCAGATACCACTTGGCAGCCTCGTCGAAGCGCTTGCGTTCCTCATTGACCTGGCCGAGGTGGAAACGCACGGCGTCCGGATCCTTGTAATCCATCTGCAGCACGCGCTTCAACTGGGCTTCTGCGACATCGAGGTCGTTCATTTGCACCGACAGTAGCGCCACCGTTACCGCAATGTCGCCGTTGTTCGGGTTGTCGTCGAGCAAGCGCTGGAATTCGGCGCGCGCCTCCGAAAATCTCTTGTCGTTGATCAGTTGGCGGGCATAGCCGAGCCTTGCTTCCTGCGCTTTCGGATTGGCGGCAAGGAACGACTTCAGATAATCGAGGGCCTTGGCGTGCGACTCGCGGTTGAGGAGTTGCGCCTGAAACAACGCCCCGGGCTCCCAGTCCGCGCGTAAGCGCATCGCCTCGCGGATTTCTGCCAGCGCCGCATCGTACTTATTGGCTCCCAGCGACGCTTGTGCCAAAGCGAAGTGCGCCTCCGGTCGTTCGCGATAAGGTTTGGTCAATTCCTTGACCAAAGCGAGCACTGCATTCTTATCGGGATGCTTGGCGAGCTGAGGATATAACTGCATGAGGGCTGCGCCGATATTGTCGCCGTCCGCAGCCAGCATTTGTTGCAACAGCGGTTTTGCCGCTTGCAGGTCGTTGCTGCCGACGAACAGTGCCGCCAGCGTCTGCCGCGCCGCGGTCGAATCCTTTTCAGTGGCCAGCCAAAGTTTGGCCGCCTCCAGAGCCATGTCCGTGTAGTGGCCGTAGAGGGCGACCTCGGTGGCTCGGCGCGCAATGCGCGGATCGCGCGTGGTCCTGGCCATTTCAAGATACGCTTGTGCCGCAATCTGGTAGTTCTCGCGCTGACCGGCGATCTCCGCGAGCAGAAACTTGTAGAGCAGTTCCGAGTCCAGAGCACGCTCCGGTAAATCCTCGCGGGGCAACGCTCTCGTCCCGAAAACCTGACGGGCCCGCTGCTCGAAATTGTTCGGATCAGCTTGTGCGGACAAGCCTGTGTCGTCGTTCGCGGCAATTCGCGAACTGCCTTCATGACCGGCACGGGCGTCCGGATGCGCGCAGGCCCCCACCATCAGGCAAAACGCGATGACGCAAGCAGCAACAGTCGGGGTGATACCTGGCATGGATGTGCAGAGGTTGTGAGGACGCGGAATGCTCAAGCAACCGTTAGAGGCTCCGATCCGGAGCGAAGTTCTTCAATCCGAGGGACAGTTTAGGTATATTTAGCGCCCATCACAAGTGATCCTGCATCCGGGGTGTTGGTTCTGCTCCGGTGCAACCGGAGGAGCGAGCATCCGGAAGAGGGTCGCGCGATCGACGGCCGATCTGCAACACTCCACCCATAAGGCAAGGGCATGACCACAACGGCAAACTCAGAAATGACCGTTTCCGCGCGAACATTGTCGCGGTATTACGGCAGCAACCGCGCAGTGCGCGAAGTTTCACTACAGCTAAGACGCGGCGAAGTCCTGGGCCTGCTCGGTCCGAACGGCGCCGGCAAAACCACCACCATGCAAATGCTCACCGGCAATCTCGCGCCTACGAGCGGCGAGGTCGAAATCTGCGGCATCGACCTGATCGATCGCCCGACGCAGGCCAAGTCGAGGATCGGTTACCTGCCCGAAGTGCCGCCGTTGTACCGGGAACTGAAGGTGGACGAATACCTGCGCCTGGCAGGGCGTCTGCACAAAGTCAAAAAGGGGACGCTCGTCCAGGCAACGCAGCGCGCGAAGAGCCGTTGCGGTCTGACCGACATGGGAGGCCGGCTGATCGGTTCGCTCTCCAAGGGATATCAGCAACGCGTCGGAATCGCCCAGGCCATCATCCATGAGCCTGACGTCATCATCCTCGACGAACCCACGATTGGTCTCGATCCGAATCAGATTCGCGAAATCCGCACCCTGATCAGAGACCTGGGCCGCGATCACAGCCTGATTCTGTCAACGCATATTCTCCCGGAAGTCGAGGCCGTGTGCGATCGCGTGCAAATCCTGCATCGCGGCGAAGTGGTATTCAACGACACCATTGCTGGACTCAAACGGTTTCGTGGCGGCCAGACCCTGCAACTCGGCCTGCGTAACCCCCCGCCGCTGGACGAAATCGGCCGCGTCGCCGCAGGCGCGACGGTCGATGCCGTCAACGCCAATTTGTTTCGCGTCCACCCGCGCGGCGGAGCCGATCCGACCGATGATCTGGTGCGTGCGTCAGTCGAGCGCGGCTGGGGCTTGTTCCAACTGCAACCGGCGCAGGCCAGCCTGGAAGAAGTTTTCGTGCAACTTACCCAGCGCGACGAGGAGCAACAAGAGGGGGTGGCCGCATGAGTTGCACGGCGCGGGGACCCATCCCAAGGATGGGTATTGACGGCCAGGCGATTGCGGACCAACGCCGACACTCAAGCGTCCGCATTAGGTGCTGCCAGAAGGAGGCGTCCGCATGATCCGCACCATCATCGCGAAAGAATTGCGCGCACTGTTTACCTCGCCGCTGGCCTGGGTAGTGCTGGCTTTTCTGCAGGTCATCCTCGCCTGGATTTTCCTGACGCGCGTGGATTATTTCCTCACCATTCAACCGCAGTTGGCGCGCGTACCCAACGCCCCCGGGCTGACCGAGATCATCGTAGTGCCGATGTTCGGTATCGCATCGATCGTCTTGCTGATGTCAGTCCCGTTGCTGACCATGCGGCTGATTGCGGAAGAACGTCGCAACAGGACAATGACCATGCTCATGTCCGCCCCGGTGTCGATGACGCAGATCGTGCTCGGAAAGTTTCTCGCCACGGCGATTTTCCTGGCCATGGTCGGCGGGCTCATCACGCTCATGGCACTGTCCCTGCTGCTGGGCGGCAAGCTGGACTACGGCCTGGTCGCGGCGAATCTGCTCGGCTTGATGCTGCTTACGGGCAGTTTTGCCGCCATCGGCCTGTTCGTGTCGTGCCTTACCACGCACCCTGTAGTGGCCGCGATCGGCGCCCTGGCAGCTTTTTTGGTTCTTTGGCTGATCAACATCGCCGCGTCGGATCCGGCCAGCCCCGTTCATCTGTTCTCGTTGCTCAAGCATTTCGAGGGGTTCATGAACGGCGCAATTGCAGTGTCCGATCTGATTTATTTTGCATTGCTCACGGCAGTATTCCTCGTCCTCTCGATCAGGCGCCTTGATGCGGACCGGTTACGCGCATGAAACTGAATCCCAAACTTAGATTGCAACTGTTGATCCAGAATGGATTGTTCGTAGTTCTGTTGATCGGGTTCGCCATGGCGCTGGTCTGGGTGACCAAGGACATCAAGACGCAATGGGATCTCACCCAAGGAAACCGCAATACGCTGTCACAGGCTTCCATTGATGTTCTCAAGCAGGTAACCGGGCCGGTGACGGTCACGGCTTATGCGACGGCACAGGATGCGGATGGCGACGCGCGCAAACTGGTCGTGACCTTTCTGGGCAGCTATCAACGCGCCAAGAAAGATTTCCTGCTGACCTTCGTCGATCCGAGGGAACAACCGCAAAAAGCGCAGGCGGCCGGTGTCCGTGCAAACGGCGAACTTGTGGTGGAGTACAACGGCCGCAGCGAACATCTGACCAGTCTCACCGAGCAAGACCTGACTAACCTCCTGTTACGCCTGGTGCGATCGGCGGAACGTCAGGTGAGTTATGTCGACGGGCACGGCGAACGCAAACTCGACGGCCGCGCAAACCACGATCTCGGTGATTTCGGTGCGCAGCTGAGCGTCAAGGGCTTCAAAAACACGGCGCTGAACCTGGCAATCGCGCCTGAAGTTCCGGACAACGTCGCGGTGCTCGTCATCGCCTCACCGCGGGTCGATCTGCTGCCCGGAGAAGTCATCAAAATCAAGCGTTGGATCGAGAAAGGCGGCAACCTGCTGTGGCTGATCGACAACGATTCCCTGCGTGGCATGCAGGGGCTCGCCGACGAGGTCGGGTTGAGCCTCACGCCCGGCACGGTCATCGATCCCGCAGCAGGCGGACTCAAGCTGCCACCGACCTTCGCGCTGGCGACGGGTTACGGCCAGCATCCCATTACCGAAAGATCAAACGTGATGAGCGTATTCCCCTACGCGCGCAGAATCGCTGCAGCCGAAGGCACAAAATGGCGCTTTACGACCCTGGTCGAGGTTGCCCAGCAGGGCTGGCTCGAAACCGGCAACATCGACAAGAGTGTCGCGTTCGATCGCAACAAGGACGTGCCTGGGCCTATCGTTGTCGCTGCGGCATTGGAGCGCAGCGTCGGCGATCGCAAGCAGCGCATGGTAGTTGTGGGGAGCGGCCATTTTCTGGCCAACCAGTACGTCGGCACCCTGGGCAATCTCGATCTGGGGGTGAACATGATCAATTGGCTCGCCGGTGACGAGGCGCTGATCACCGTGCAGCCGCGCACGCGCTCGGATCTGACGCTCGAACTCACGCGTGCCGGGCTGGCACTCATGGGTTTCGGTTTCCTGCTCGTGTTGCCGCTGGCCTTTCTCGTCTGCGGCGGCATCATCTGGTGGCAGCGACGCAAGGCATGAAACACAAGATCCTGCTAAACCTGGCGCTGATAGCGGCGCTGGTCGCACTGTCGCTATGCAGTTATTTCAAGCCCTGGCAGCATACCGCGCCGACGATCAGACTCACTCCACTCAAGCACGACGACGTCAACCGCATCAGCATCGAGCCGCGTGGACTCGCTGCGCTCAATCTGCAGAAAAGCGATGGCACCTGGCGCATCGTTGCGCCGTTCAACGCGCAGGCCGAAGTCACCGAAGTAGACCGGGTGGTCGACATCGTCAATGCCAATGCAAAACAGAAACTGGAGAATCCCGATCTCGTCCAACTCGGACTGAATCCGCCCCAGGTGCGCGTTACCCTCAACGATCAGGCGTTCGCCTTCGGCCGGGTGAATGACATCACTTACGAACAGTATGTCGCCACCTCACAAGGCGTCTATGTGGTTCCACCAATGTATGGCTATGGCATTCCGACGGATGCCAGCAAGTTGTTGAGCCGGCGTCTGCTGGACGCTGGGGAGATACCGGTGGCTTTTGAATTTGGCCGTTATCGCATCGCGCGCGACGATAAAGGGAATTGGGCCACGGCCGGTGAATTCAAGACGGCGAAGGATGAGCCGTTGTCGCAAGACGATTTCAATCGCTGGGCCGATGAATGGCGTTACACCTCGGCTCTGAGCGTGGCCCCGGACAAAGGTGGCCGTGCACGCGAGCAGGTAAATGTACGCTTCAAGAATGGCAGGGCCGTGACCCTGCACATCCTGCAAAGGGAACCGGATTTCCAGTTGGTGCGCAACGACAATCAACTACGCTACCACTTTGGTGTGGAAGTCGGCCGTCGCCTGGTCGATCCGCGCGTCGTGGCAAAGAAGTAGCATCCCTCGCATGCCGGAACTGCCCGAGGTCGAAACTACGCGCCGCGGCCTGGTGCCGTACTTGCAAGGGCAGCATGTGGCTGCGGTCATCGTGCGCAATCGCGCGCTGCGCTGGCCTGTCCCGCGCGATTTCGCTCGCAAGGTTTCGGGCTGCACGGTGAGGACCATCGCGCGCCGTGGAAAATACCTCCTGATCGATTGCACTACCGGCTGGATCATTCTGCATCTGGGTATGTCCGGCAGTCTGCAAATGGTCCCGAAGTCGATGCCGGCGGGCAAGCACGATCACGTCGATCTGGTACTCGCCTCGGGAATGGTGGTCAGACTCACCGATCCTCGTCGTTTCGGGGCGGTTCTGTGGGAGCCTGGCGATCCGCTGCGCCATCCCTTGCTGGCGCGGCTCGCCCCCGAGCCATTGGGAGCCGAATTCGATGCGGCATGGTGCTACGCGCATACGCGCGGACGCAGTGCAGCTATCAAAAACATCGTGATGGACAGTCACATCGTGGTTGGAGTTGGCAATATCTACGCAAGCGAATCGCTGTTTCGCGCCGGCATCCACCCGGGCCTTGCGGCGGGCCGGCTTTCATTGGTGCGTTGCGAAAAACTGGTCATTGCAATAAAGGAGACTCTCCTGGCCGCCATCGAGGCGGGAGGAAGCAGCCTGCGTAACTACGTTGGCGCGGAGGGGCGTCCGGGTTACTTTCAGCAGAGTTATTTCGTCTACGGCCGCGAGGGCGAGCTTTGCCGGGTATGCGGGAGCAAAATCAGATCCTCGCGGCAGGGGCAGCGGTCGACGTATTTTTGCGCGGCCTGCCAGCGCCGCTAAAGCGCGCCATAACAGT
>Ga0207708_10000059_pt1 | contig 94590 bp, 84 predicted proteins | sample KBSK5101metaG_FD_184340 | JGI IMG/M metagenome (GOLD analysis project Ga0207708, IMG submission 184340) | Corn, switchgrass and miscanthus rhizosphere microbial communities from Kellogg Biological Station, Michigan, USA - KBS K5-10-1 metaG... | ecosystem: Host-associated > Plants > Roots >...
TCCCGTCGATCTTGCGCAGCTCGCTGACGGCGTACTCGATGAGATCGAGCTTCTCGTCGAGCTGCTCGCGGAACGGCTCGATGCCGAACAGCTTCAGCGGCAGCCAGACGCGCAGTCCGCGAAAGTCGCGAGAGAGCTCGGGCGAGATCTCGCAGAAGTCGACCAGCTCGTCCTCGTCCTGCATCGCCGGCAGGTAGTCGGCGTGCAGCGAGTGCGCGCGGCGCAGCGCATGCGCGTCCTTCACCAGCAGCGCGCCGGTGCCGAACGGGAGGAACAGCGTCTTGTGCGGATCGAGGATCATCGAGTCCGCCTGCTCGATCCCGCGCAGCGCCGCACGCCCGCGCTCGGTGAGCATGAACAGCGCGCCGTACGCGCCGTCGACGTGAAACCACATCGCGTTCTCGTGCGCGACTCGCGCGAGCGCCTCGAGATCGTCGACCGCACCGGTGCCGGTCGTCCCCGCGCTGCCAGCGACGAGGAACGGCGTCCATCCATCGGCGCGGTCGCGCGCGATCTGTTCCTCGAGCGCGTCGACGCGAATGCGGAATTGCGCGTCGACCGGCAGCTCGCGGATGTTCGCGCACGGAAACCCCGCGAGGTTCGCGGCTTTCTGAAAGGAGTGATGGACCTGGTTCGAGCAGTAGAGCGTGCCGCGCAGAAAGTCATCCGGCAGCAACGCCTTGCGCGCCGTGACGATGGCGGTGAAGTTCGCGAGCGACCCGCCGCTGGTCAGGACGCCGCCAGCGCCGCGCGGATATCCGACGATCTCGCAGAACCACCGCACGACATTCGCCTCGAGCTGCACCAGCGCCGGCGCCGCCGCACACACGCCCACGTAGCGATTGACCGCATCCGCGATCAGATCCGCCACCGCCGAATGAAACAACCCGCCGCCCGGCACATACGCGAGATACCCCGGCCCCGCCGCCGTGAACGTCCGCGGAATCGCGTCATCGAACAAAAAGTCGAGCAGCGTTTCGTACGACTCGCCGTGCCGCGGCAGCGGCTCGATCAACGTACGCGCGTACTCCGTCGCCCCTTCGACATTGCACGCGGGCTGGGTCGGGAGGGATTCGATGTGCGCGATGATGCGCGTCATCGCGGCGTCGACGAGAGCGCGCATTTCGGAGGCGTTGGGTTCGAGGGGGTACATGGTGATTGGTAGTTAGTAGTTGGTAATTGGTAGTTGTGGCTGTGTCGCTCAGGCCGAAATGCCCCAGACACCAACCACAAAACACCAGCCACCACCTACCAAATCGCACACCCCTTCTCCCTCGTCATCCGCGCCCCGGAAGGACAGCTCCACGCATCCTGAAACTCCGGCATGTTTTGCACGGTCAGGTTGACGCGGGCGGGGCCGGGGGCATGCGGGTCGGTGAGTGCGCGGCGGCGCGCCTCCTCGGCGGACATGTTCTGGCCCCACACCTGCGCGAAGCCGAGGAAGAAGCGCTGTTCGGGAGAGAACCCGTCGAGGCTGAGGTGCGGCTTGCCCTGCAGCGACTTCTGATACGCGCGCAACGCCAGCGTCGCGCCTCCGAGATCGGCGATCGCCTCGCCGGTCACGAGATTGCCCTGCAGCTTCAGGTTCTCCTCGACCGGAAACTCGCCGTACTGCGTCGCGATGCATTCGGCGCGCGACTGAAAGTTCTTGAGATCGGCCTCCGACCACCAGTTGCGCAGATTCCCCTCGGCATCGAACTTCGCGCCCTGATCGTCGAAGCCGTGCGTCATCTCGTGGCCGATCACCGTACCGATGCCGCCGTAGTTGTACGCCTCGTCCGCGTTCGGATCGTAGAACGGCGGCTGGAGGATGCCCGCCGGAAACGTGATGTCGTTGCGCGTCGGGCTGTAGCCGGCGTTCACCGTCGCCGGCGTGAAGAACCCCCACTCGTTCGGATCGTCGGGCTTGCCGACGCGACCCGCCGCGCGCCGCACGCGGAACGCCTGCGACCCAAACACGTTCGCGGCATACGAGTCGCGTCCGACGTCGACCGACGAGTAGTCGATCCACTTGTCGGGATAGCCGATCCGGCGGCGGAAGGCCTCGAGCTTCGCGAGCGCGGCGGTCTTCGTCTCCGCCCCCATCCACGAGAGCTTCGGGATGTCCTCGCGCAGCGCGGCGACGAGGTTGTCGATGAGCTCATTCATCTTCTGCTTGGCCTCGGGAGTGAACGCGCGCTTCACGTACTCCTGCCCGAGGATCTCGCCGATGGTCATGTCCGCGGAGCGCACGCAGCGCTGCCAGCGCGGCTGGATCTCCTTCTGGCCGGACAGCGTGTTCCCGCGGAACGCGAAGTCCTCGTTCACGAACGGCGTAGAGAGCAGCGGCGCCGCGGCGTCGATCACGTTCCAGCGGAGATACGCCTTCCAGGAATCGAGCGGCAGCTGCTCGAGCAGGCGATTCGCCTCGCGGAAATACTCCGGCTGCGCGACGTTGAGCGAGCGGAGGTCCGCGAGCCCGATCGACGAGAAGAAACCGGGCCAGTCGAACGCCGGCGCGATCGACTGCAGCTCCGACACCGGCGTGATGTGGTAGACGTTTTCGGGCTTGCGCATTTCGACGCGCGGCATCGACACCTTCGCGAGCTCGGTCTCGAGCGCGAGCACGCGCTCCGCATCCGTGAGTGCTTTCGCGCGCTCGCCGCCCGCGAGCTCGAACATTTTCGCGATGTGCTCGACGTACTGCCGGCGCGTCGTCCTGAACTTGTCGTCATCGCGAAGGTAGTAGTCGCGATCCGGCAGACCGAGTCCGCCCTGCCCGAGGGCGGCGATGATCATGTTGCTGTTCTTGAAGTCGTTCTGCGCGGAGAAGCGGAACAGCGGCGCGATGCCGCGCTGCTGCTGGCGCTGAATCTCCGCGACGACGTCGTCCGCGCCGCGAATCGCGTCGACGAGGTCGAGGTCGGGCTTGATCGGCGTCGCGCCCTGCAGCTCGATCGCGCTCTCGTTCATGCACGCGGCCCAGAAATCGCCGACTTTCTGCGCATTACTCCCCCGCTCCGCGCTCGCTTCCTTCGCCGAAGCCTCGAGGATCGCGCGCAGCGCGTCGCGATTCCGCTCCGCCACTTCCTCGAAGCGCCCGAACCGCGCGTACGTCGGCGGCAACGGATGCTGCTTCTGCCACCCGCCCGTCGCGTATTGATAGAAGTCGTCGCACGGACTCACCGAGCGATCGATCTGGGAGAGCTCGAACCCATGCCGCCCCAGCAGCGGCTTCGGCGGTGGGACCACCACGGTCTTCGGTTTCGGCGCGGTGGTGCAGGCGGTTGCGAGGAGTGCGAGCGCGGCGAGGCGTTTCATCGCGCGGCATCGTAACAAAAGGGTGGTTGGTAGATGGCAATCGGTAGTTGAGGGACTCGCTTACGGAGAACTCCCCTCAACCACCAATCACCAACCACCAATCACGCTTCTAAGGCGAGCACCATCTCCATCAACCGCAACAACTCCTCGAAGCGATCGCGCGGCTTGCGGATGACGGGGGCGTCGACGACGGTGATGCGGGAATCGAGCTCGGTGACGAAGATGATCGGCGTGCGGATTTCGCGGGCGAGATCCAGTGCGCGTAGATCGGGGAGGTCGAGATCGAGGATCACGGCGTCGGGATCGAGTCTACGGACGGTGGCAACGACGTCGGAACGGGGGTCGAGCAGAGAGCACTCGAGCTCCATCAGACGGAAGAACATGTGCAGCATTTCCCCAGCCTCGCGGTCGCCGTCGACCACTGCAACCCGCCGAGTTTTGAACGTTTCGAGCTCGGGGCTATGCTTGACCGGCTGCAATGTCTGCTACTGCTCCTCCCCCAGATCGAACAGGTCCGAGGCGCGGACGTTCTCGTTCGAGAGCCGGCGGCACGCCGCTGCGATCGCCGCGATGCATTTCCGGGTGGGCTCCATCCGCCCCATCCGGATTCGCAGCAGGTGCTGGCGGCTGTAACCCGACTCCCGCGCGAGGTGCGCCGGTCTGATTCCTCGGCTTTTCAGGAAACGTTCAAGACGCGTGGTCATGTGCAGTATGTTGCATCATAGCGATGAGCAGGATAGATGTCAATGCGGACCTCGGGAAATCGGGCTGGATGGAGCAGAATACTTCGCAACCAACAGTCCGGACGTCACTTGCGGCTAACCTGACTCCCTTCCGTTCCTAAATCCTTCCGGTCCTTGACGGCGGTCCACATGGGGTGGAAAAGTGTCTTTGCGTCACTCCATGTGCGAGAGTGTCGTGCATGAGGTGTATTCAAACGGAGAGAGCATGCGTCAACCGCACTCTCATATCCCCCTGACCCATGAACCATTCACAGGCGATGTGTTGCGTATTTCTCATCCGCTTAGTAACCTAAAAGTTCCTTCTATGCTCGGACAAAGCGTTCGCGAAGCACGGCTGAAGAAAGGGTTCACCCAGGCCCGGCTCGCCAAAATGGCGGGCGTGAGCCGCCGCCATCTGGCGGCTCTGGAGAAGGGAGCGAACGTTTCCGTCAATATCCTGCAGCGCGTTGCGGCCGTGCTCGAGCTGACGGAGATCCAGCTCGGCGACGTTTCCCTCAAGCGCGGCGAGAAGGATGTTTCCGCTCTCAACGTCCCGCTGCTCACCGACACGATCCGCGAGGCGCGTCATGAAGCGGAGCGGGCTCAGGCCATCCTCGCGCGCGCCGAAGGGATCCTCGGCGCGGAGTCGATGGCCGGCTCGATGCAAGTGGCGTTTCCTCGCATGCCGGTGCGCCGCGTCGAGCTGCCCGCATCGTCCGTCGGCGACGTGCTGCGCGAGCGTCCCGACTGGCTCGAAGTGCAGACCGCCGGGGAGATCCGCCAGGGCCAGCCCGTCGACGAGACGAAGACCGAGCGCATCGCGCTTCCCCGCACGCTCGTCGAAGAAGGCGAGATCGTCTTCCGCGCCCGCGGCGACGAAATGCGCGATCAGAACATCGAAGACGGCGACCTCCTCGTCGTCGAGACCCGCCCCCGAGGCCGCGCCTCCACCGGCGAGCTCGTGATCGGCCGCATCGGCCAGACCGTCTACGTCGGCCGCTGGTGGCAGAAGCACGGCCAGAAAGCACTGATGACGAACGGGCTGTCGGAGGTGACGGTTGGGCGGTCGACGCGTTCGTTGAAGGTTGTGGCGGCGATTAATCAGATTGTGAGAGGGATGTAGTTGGTGGTTGGTGATCGGTAGTTGGTGTTTGGGACGGCACTTACAACACCAACTACCAACCACCAATTACGAACCACCAACCACCTCGCAGATATAGTTCCACGAGTGACCGCCCTCAAACGCGACATCGGCCTCTGGCGCGGGGTCTCCCTGAACATGATCGACATGGTGGGGATCGGGCCGTTCATCACGATCCCGTTCATCCTCTCGACCATGGGCGGGGCGCGGTGCATGGCGGCGTGGTTGCTGGCGGGGTTGCTGGCGATTTGCGACGGCATCGTGACCGCGGAGCTGGCGGCGGAGATGCCGAAGACGGGCGGGTCGTATGTATTTCTGCGCGAGTCGTTCGGGCGCGGCGGGCGGCTGATCTCGTTTCTCTTTCTCTTCCAGATTCTCATCAGCGCGCCGCTGTCGCTGGCGTCGGGTTGCATCGGCTTCGCGCATTACCTGCAGCCGATTCTTCCGGCGGCGGGGCGCAGCGTTCCGCTGACGGCGAGCGTCGTCTGCATCGCGATCGTGATCCTGCTGCTGCGGCGCATCGACGCGATCGGGAAGTTTTCGGTGATCCTCTGGATCGGCGTCCTCGGCACGCTCGCGGTCGTGATCGCGGCGGGGTTGCCGCACCTGAAGCTCTCCTCGTTCGCGTTCTGGAGCGCGCCGCGATTCGACGGGCTCGCGCCGTGGGCGGGGCTCGGCGCGGCGATGATCTTCGCGGTCTACGACTATCTCGGCTACTACAACATCGCCTACCTCGGCGATGAGGTAAAGGATCCGGAGAAGACCATTCCGCGCGTGATCGTGATCTCGATCCTCGCCATCGCCGTGATCTACATCGTGATGCAGGCGTGCATCATCTCCGTGCTGCCGTACGAGATCGCGTCGAAGTCGTCGTCCGTCGTCGCCGACTACATCCGCGCGCTGTTGGGGTCGAACGCAGCGAAGTGGGTCTCGGTGATGATCCTCTGGACCGCGTTCGCGTCGATTTTCTCGGTGATGCTCGGCTACTCGCGCATCCTCTTCGCCGCCGCGCGCGACGGGAACTTCTTCAGCGTGTTCGCGCGTCTGCATGCCACCGAGGCGTATCCGTTCGTTTCGGTGATCTTCCTCGGCGTCGTGACGATGATCTTCTGCTGGTTCCCGCTCAAGCACATCATCGGCGGCATCCTCTCCATCCGCGCGATCATCCCGTTCATGATGCAGATCGTCGGCGCGGTCGTGCTGCGCGTCCGCGAGCCCGAGCGGAAGCGCCCCTTCAAAATGTGGCTCTATCCGCTGCCCGCGATCGTTGCGCTGGGATTGTGGGGATACGTCGTCGTCTCGCCGGAGAAACACCTCCGCGTCGCGGCGCTGTACGTTCTCGCCGCCGGCGCGTTGTTCTTCTTCATCCGCGAAGCATGGACGCGCGCGCAACAGCAACCTGGCAACTCAGCAACCTAACCTACAATGCCGCGGATGCGTCCGCTAACGCTTGTTCTCACCCTCGCTCTAACTCTGTCCGCGCTCGGGCAGCGAACCGCGTTCGATACGAAAGCCGTCGACCGGGTGATGCTCGAGACGATGAAGGCGTGGCAGATTCCGGGGATGGCGGTGGCGATCGTGAAAAACGATCGCGTCGTGTATGTCGCATCGTACGGCGTGAAGGACCTCGACTCGAAGACGCCGGTCACGGTCGACACGCTCTTTCAGATCGGCTCGACGTCGAAGGCGTTCACGACGACGGCGCTGGCGATGCTCGCGGATGACGGGAAGCTCTCGTTCGACGATCCAGTGCGGAAGCACGTCGAGTACTTCCGTCTCGCCGATCCGTGCGCGGACTCGCAGGTCACGATCCGCGACATCGTCTCGCATCGCACGGGACTGCCGCGGCGCGACGAGCTGTGGGACTTCGCGCCGCTCACGCGCGAGCAGGTGATCCGCAGCATGGGCTCGATCGCGCTGTCGAAGCCGTTCCGCACGGCGTATCAGTACCAGAACATCATGTTCATCGCCGCCGGCGAGGTCGTCGCCGGCGCGTCGGGGATGTCGTGGGACGACTTCGTGCGCACGCGGATCTTCAAGCCGCTGGCGATGACGCGCACGACGACGGCGGATGCTGAGTGGAACGCGGGCGATCACGCCAGCGGCTATCGCTGGGACTGGAAGAAGCAGAGCATCCGCCCGCAGCAGGCCGAGGACACGACGACGATCGGCGCGGGCGGCGCGGTGAAGTCGAGCGCGCGCGACATGGGGAACTGGCTGCGCTTCCAGCTCGCGAACGGCGTGTTCGAGGGGACGCAGCTCGTGTCGGCGGAGATGCTCGGCGAGACGAAAACGCCGCACACGACCATCCGCCTCGAGAACTCGACGCGCGACACGCATCCGGAAACGAACGTGATGACGTACGCGATGGGCTGGCAGGTCCAGGATTACCGCGGCGAGCTGCTGGTCTCGCACTCCGGCGCGTTAAATGGCTTCCGCGCGCACGTCGATCTCCTCCCCCGCCGCAATTCCGGTTTCGTCCTCCTCTCCAACCTCGGCCGCGGCACGGCGCTCGTCTCGCTGCGCAACTCCCTCGCCGATCTCCTCACCGGCAAGCCGGTGCGCGACTGGAATTCGTATTACCTCATGGTCGACCACAAGGCCGACGAGAAGGCGGAGCGGGAGAAGGCCGAGCGGAAGGCGAAGCGCAAACCGGGCACGACGCCGTCGCACGCGCTCGACGCCTACGCCGGCATCTACGAGAACCGCGCGTACGGCAGCGCGAAGGTGACGCTCGTCAACGGCGCGCTCGTGCTGCAGTGGAACCAGCTCACGCTGCCGCTTACCCACGTGCACTACGAGGTGTTCTCGGCGGAATCGGAGGACGACGACATCGACGAGGAGGTGACGTTCACGCTCTCGCCGGAAGGCGAAGTCGCGTCGCTCACTTTGTTCGGGGAGTCGTTCCGGCGATCGTTTCCACTACCGAGTCGATGACCTTCACCGCCTCGTCTCCGTCGCCGGAGTCGTGGTTCACGGCGATGGAGAAATAGCGGTAACGGCCGCCCGGCATCGCAATGATGCCGCTCAGCGCGGCGACGCCGTTGATCGTGCCGGTCTTGCCGCGCACGCGATTCTCGAGCGTAAGCAGGCGCTTGCGCAGCGTGCCTTCGTTCGCCGGCTGCGCGAGCAGCGACCACCAGATGCCGCGCCGCGAGGGATCGTTCATCCAGCGCAGCATGCGGATGACGGCGCGTGGCGTGACGAGATCGTCGGGCGAGAGGCCGGAGCCGTCGACGAAGCGGAAGTCATCCGCGAGCACACCGGCCTCGCGCGTCGCGAACGCGCGCTCGAGCGCGAACGACGCGCCGTACGTTCCATCCGACGCGCGCTTGAACAGCATCTCCGTGTAGAGGTTGTGACTGTTCTTCAGCACCGTCGTCAGCAACTGCACGACGAACGGCGACGGCAGATCCGCGACCAGCTCGCCGCGACGTTCTCCAGCAGCAGAGGCGCGCTTTTCCGTATTCACGCGCGTCGTTCCCGTCACCGCGATGCCGCGCGACACGAGCGCCTCGCGCATCGCATTGGCCGCGTGCAACCCGGGATCCGGCACCGCGCGATCGGTCGGGATCTCGCTCTCGCCCCACGCGATCGCATCGACCGGCGCCGAGTAATCGCTGCCGAGGTTCCCGACCTTCCACGACCCCGGCAGCGTCACGCGATCGAACCCCGAAACATCCGCGACGACATCGCGCACCCGCGTGACCCCGCGCCGCACGAGCAAATCCGCGACGCCATTGAAATCCTCCGTCCGCTCATACCGCCACGACCCGAGCGACGGATCGCCATCGCCGACGATCACCAGATCCTCGCCGTCCCGCCGAACCTGCGTATGCAACCGCGTCTCGAGCCCGAGGCAATTCGCGATCGTCGCCGCGGCGAAGAGCTTGCGATTGGACGCGGGCACGTACCTCTCGTCGCCGTTCTGCGAGTAGAGGACGCGGCCGGCGTCGTCTTCGACCAGCACGAACCAGATGGCGGGGTCGGTTGGGAGGGTGAGCCTGGGGGCGGAGGTGCAGGAGGACAGAAGCAGAAGAAGCAGAAGCAGAACGCCTTTCTTACGCAAAACTCCACCCCGAAAAATCTTCCCCATTCGCGAGATTGTCTCTCACCGCCGCCAAAAACTCGTCGCGGCGTTCGCGCGGCGGGAACGCGTGCGCGAGCAGGGTCTGCGCGTAGTCGCGGGCGAGGTGGTAGATCGGCGGGGCGGCCGGAGTTCCGCGCGGGGCGTGGAGGAGGACGGGCGGGACGGCTTCGATCGAGCCGCGGGTTTGGATGACGCGATCGATCAACATATTGACTGATTCGGCGGGTGAGCGGACCTGCGGGGCGGAGGTCAGCTCCCACATCACGGTTCGGAGCAGGGCGTATCGCCCTTTTTCGCCGAGGATCGGGAGGAGGGCGAAGGCGGCGTCGGTGAGGAGCAGCGCGTCGTCGCCGGCGAGGGGCTCGATCTGCGGGCGGAGATCGGGATCGTCGACGTGCGCGGCGAGCCAGCGTTCGGCGGCGAAGCGGTCAGCGGCGTCGATGGCGGCGCGCAGCGACTGTTGCGTGTCGGGCTCGGGCTGGTCGAGGATCGGCGGCTCGCTCCAGGGTTGCCGACTCTCCGCGGTGTAGCGCGCGCATTCGACGAGCAGGTCGAACCAGCGATCGCCGCAGGCCTCGCGCACCTCGTGTGCAGCTCGGCAGGCCATCACCGCGCGCTTCGCGTGCATCGACGGCGCGTACGCCAGCACGGCGAAGCGCGCGACGGCGAGGAACAGCTCATCGAGCGAATGCGCGTCCGCGAACGCGCGCGCGGCGGCGGGGATCGCCTCCAGCTCGCGCTCGATCAGCGGCTCGTACAGTGCGGAGGTCAACGCGTGGTGGTGGTCGGCGGCGGCGCGGTGGTGGTCGCCGTCGTCGCGGTCGTCGCAGTCGTTGCTGTGGTCGCCGACGTGCTGTTGAGACCGGCGCCCTCGGCCTCGGAGCGGCCGGATTCAATGTCCACGGTCTGCGTCATCGCATCCGTATCCGTTGCCGATGCGGGTTGCGGCTGCGCCGGCGCGATGGTTTCGGTCGCGCTTCCGGACGCGGTTTCGCGCGCCTTGCAGCCGGCAAGCGCGAGGGTGATGACGATGAGCCACACGATCGAACGTTTCACGAGCACCTCTCAGGCCGGGACGCTATTGCAATTTCGATACAATGCACCGCCAATGGCGCAACAGCGGCGAATCGGTGTCTTCGGTTGGGGTCTGGTCGCGCCGAAATCGCCGAACGTCGAAGCCTTCGAAGAGAATCTCCAGCACGCCGACACGTGGCTCTCTCCTTATACCGGCTACGGCCAGTCGAATTTCCTCGTGGGCACACCGGAGTTCGACTTTGAAACATACCACGACTGGTTCGAGGAGCGTTTTCCGCCCGCCAAGTACGCGCAGCTGAAGGAAAAGATGGGTCCGATGGTGCAGTTCGCCATCGGCGCGTTCATCCAGTCCCTCGGGCAGAATCCCGGCATCGAGGCGTATCTGCAGGGACTCGGCACGAAGTGCCACGTCTATGTCGGCACCGGCATCGGCGACATCACCGTCACGCAGACCGAGGCGCTGCACTACGAGCGCGTGCTGCGGCGGTGGAACGAGTTCTGGGCCGCGCCGGAGCGCTGCGAGGCGCTGCGCCATCATCTCGCCGGCGGGTTCGATTCGGCCGCGCCGCGCAATCCGTCGGAGCTCCCGCTCGGCTCGGAAGAGTGGATCGAGGCGAAGTACGACTGGGAAGCGCACTGGGCGGCGAAGAGCGACGCGCTGACGCAGTACCTCGTCGAGGCGCGGGAGATTCACTCGGAGCCCGTGCCGCCGTCGTCGGGATCCGCGAAGCTCTCGATCATCCGGCAGAAGCTGAATCGCGTGCGCGCGATGAATCGCAAGTGGGGCTGTCCGGAAGAGCCGTGGGCGGCGGTATCGCCGAACCTGCTCTGGAACATCGTCAACATCCCCGCCGCGCAGATCTCGATGCTCGGCAGGATCGTCGGACCGGCGTACGCGCCGGTCGCGGCGTGCGCGTCGTTCGGCATCGCCGTGAAGATGGCCGTCGACGCGATCCAGCGCGGCGAAGCGACGGCGGTCGTCGTCGGCATGACCGATCCGCCGCCGCACGAGATGGTGATCTCCGCGTTCTACAACGCCAACGTGCTCTCCGCGGACGCGGACGTGTCGCGCCCGCTGACGGGGCTGAAGGGAACGCACGTCGCCGGCGGCGCGTGCATCTGGATCGTCGGCGACGCGGAAGTGATGATGGCGAACGGCTTCCAGCCGGTGGGGATGGAGATCGTCGGCGTCGGCGCGTCGTCGGACGCACATCACATCATCACGCCGTCGAAGGGCGGACCGCAGCTCGCGATCCGCGCGGCGCTCGAGAAGGTGCAGGCCAGCGACGTCACGACGTGGGACATGCACGCGACCGCGACCCCCGGCGACGCGACGGAGATCGAGAACGCGCTGGAGATGCTGCATCCCGACGTCGTCTTCACCGCGCGCAAGGGCACGTTCGGCCACGGCATGTCCGTCGGCGGCGGATGGGAGCTCACCGCGCAGCACATCGGCATGGCCCGCGGAAAACTCTTCCCCATGCCGCTCACCGAGGGGGAGCTGCATGCGGATGTGAAAGTGCACTCCGCAAAGTTCGTCCAGGAAGCCGGCTGCGAAGCCCCCGCCGGCTACAGCGGAAAGCTCAGCATGGGCGTCGGCGGCATCAACTCCTGCGTCATCTCCCGCCCCTGGGATCCGGAAGAGGTCGCGCGGATGATGAAGCGGGCCTCGTAGAAGGGTGACTGGTGTTTGGTGATTGGTAGTTGGGCGATGAGTCCCCAACTACCAGCCACCAACTACTAACTACCAACAACAAGGAGAAAACATGCGCAAGTACCTCGCACTGACAGCGATCCTCGTCTTTGCCACCGCCGCGCTCGCCCAGCACGACCACGGCCATGCCGCCGCGCCGAAGCCGCAGATGGATCCGGCCATGATGGAGGCGATGATGAAGGCCGGGACGCCGGGGCCGGAGCACAAGATGCTCGACGGCATGATCGGCACCTGGAACACGAAGTTGACCATGTGGATGATGCCCGGCGCGGACCCCGTCACCGGTGAAGGCATCTCCGAGAGCAAGTGGATCTTCGGCGGCCGCTTCATCGAGCAGCGCTTCAAGGGCAGCATGATGGGCATGCCCTTCGAGGGCCTCGGCTACAGCGGCTACGACAACGTGAAGAAGCAGTACTTCGGCACGTGGATGGACAGCATGGGCACCAGCATGATGGTGTCGACCGGGAAGATGGGCGCGGACGGGAAGATGACCTTCACCGGCACCATGCCCGATCCGATGACCGGCAAGGACGCGCCGTTCGAGGAGCGGATCACCGTCATCGACGCCGATCACTCGAAGTTCGAGATGTGGTCGCCCGGCCCCGACGGCGCGATGTACAAGATGATGGAGATCGCGTACTCGCGAAAGAAATAGCCGCAAAACCAAAGGGCGGACTCTCGCGAGTCCGCCCTTCGTCCATTGTCGTGCTGGGGTGTTATCCCACGGTGACGTTCGCGGCCTGGAGGCCTTTCGGCCCCTGGGTCACGTCGAACTCGACGTGGGCGCCTTCCTGCAGGGAGCGGAAGCCCTTCGACTGAATCGCGCTGAAGTGGACGAACACATCCTCGCCACCATCGGTCGTGATGAAGCCGAAGCCCTTGGCATCATTGAACCACTTGACAGTTCCGGTCTGACGCATTGTGCGGATCTCCTTTCTTGAATCTGTGCTGCCTGACGGAGAGCCACAAATGGTGCAAACCCCTTCAGAAGCCGTCACTCACCAACGCGGCAGCAGGCGAGGTTCATTCCACGCCATGCCCCGGAGACATCTGAATGATCGAAAAGGCCGCGCCCTGCGGGTCCTGGAGCACGGCGAAACGGCCGACGTTCGGGATGTCGGTTCCGGGCACGTGCACGGCGCCTCCCGACGCGCTCGCCTTCCCGACCGTCGCATCGCAGTTCTCGACGAGGAAGTACGGCAGCCAGAACGACGGCGCTCCCGGAGGCGCCTTCGACTCCATCATCCCGCCGATGCCGCGCTTGCCGAGGTGGATCTCGGTGTAGTCAGGGCTCTCCTTCAGCGACCAGCCGAACAGGCCGGTATAGAACGCCCTCGCCTTATCGAGATCGCGCGCCTGCAGCTCGTTCCAGGAGAGCGTGTCGTTGTCGTCGCGGATGTGCACGCCGATGTTCTTGTTCGCCTGCCAGAGCGAGAACACCGCGCCCTGCGGATCCGCCAGCACGGACATGCGGCCGAAGTCGTAGACGTCGAACGGCTCCATCATCACCGTCGCGCCGAGGCTCTTTGCCTTCGCCGCTGACTCATCGGCGCTGGTGACGTTGACGTACGACATCCAGTTCGGCGGGATTCCCTGCTGCGAGGCGTCCTGCTTGTACATCGCCGCCGCGTCGAGTCCGTTCTTCTGGAAAATGGAATACGTCCCCTGCTCGCCCATCGGAAACTCGTTGACGGTCCAGCCGAAGAGACTCGTATAGAAACTCTTCGCGCCCGCGGTATCGCTCGTCGCAAGCTCGATCCAGCAAAACGCTCCGGGTTCATGGGAAGTGAATTCAGGCATCGGTCATCCTCCTCGTTCGTTCGCGAATTCTATTCACCGTTCGCCGGAATTCCTTTAGTTGAATCGACCGTCACTGAACCTTCACCAGGTAGCGACCGTCACGCTACGGACGGAGATCCGGAAGCGCGTATGGTGAAGACGGTTCAGCAAACCGGCGGTTCGGGGAGGGTTGTATGGCCCCACTGGAAAAACAGCAGCAGCAATCCGCACACGACGCCGGCGACCTGGCGCGCAGCGAACCGTTCCCTCCCGGCACCACCATCGCGCGCTACCGCGTCGTCTCGCTCATCGGCTCCGGCGCCATGGGCGACGTCTACCGCGCGCACGACCGCGGCCTCGACCGCGAGGTCGCGCTCAAAGTGCTCCCGCCCGAGCTCACCGGCGACCGCGAGCGCGTCCACCGCTTCGCCCACGAGGCTCGCGCCACGTCCGCGCTGAGCCACCCGCACATCGTGGCCATCCACGAAGTCGGACACGCGCGCCCGCTGCTCAGCGTCCGCGCGATCGGCGAGCGCGCGCAGCGCGCGGGCGAAGTGCACTACATCTCGATGGAGCTGATCGACGGGCAGACGCTGCGCGAAGCGCTCGCCGCCACTCCCCCGCTGCGCGAGCGCATCGAGCTCCTCGCCCAGGTCGCCGACGGACTCGCGAAGGCGCACGGCGCGAACATCCTCCATCGCGATCTCAAGCCCGACAACATCCTCGTCTCGCGCGACGGCTACGCGAAGATCGTCGACTTCGGCCTCGCGAAGCTGATCGACAGCGCGTGGAACCCGATCGGCGCCGACTCGCCGACCCTCCGGGCGCTCACCGCCCACGGCGAGCTCCTCGGCACGCCCGGCTACATGGCGCCCGAGCAGATCGCCGGCAAGCCGCTCGACGGCCGCGCCGACATCTTCGCCTTCGGCTGCATCCTCTATGAAGCCATCGCCGGCGTCCGCGCCTTCGAGGCCGAGTCGTTCGTCGACACGCTCTACAAGATCGTGCACCACGAGCCCGAGCCGCTCCTCGACGCGCCTCCCGAGCTCCAGCGCATCGTCGAGCGCTGCCTCGAGAAAACGCGCGAGGACCGCTACCAGTCCATCCGCGACGTCGCCGCCGACCTCCGCGCCTGGAACGCCGGCGTCTCGCCGGCCGGCCCCACGCCCTCCCGCCGCCGCCTCGGCTCGCTCGCCGCGCTGACGGCGACCGCCGCCCTCATCCTCGCCTTCATCCTCTTCCGCCCCTCGTCCCCCGACCTCCAAAAACAACCCAACGTCCGCCGCATCACCAGCGACGGCCGCGCGACCGGCGCCGCGATCTCGCCCGACGGCCGCTACGTCGCCTACCTCACCACCGACGCGAAGGGGAAGACGCTTTGGCTCGAGCAGGTCGCGAGCGGGCGCACGCTCGCGGTCGTGCCGCCGAGCGACGCGCATTACGCCGGCATCACCTTCGCGTGTGATGGTCAATATCTTTACTTCACGCGCTACGAGTCGAGCCTCTACGGCATTCTCTACCGCGTCTCGATCCTCGGCGGCGATCCGCAGCCGCTGGTCCGCGACATCGACACGCGCGCCGCGCTCTCGCCCGACGGCTCGCGCCTCGCGTTCGCGCGCGACGACTACACGCGCGGCACGACCTCGCTCATCGTCGCCAGCGCCGACGGCACGAACGAGCGCCCGCTCGCGCGCTTCCACCTCCCCGACCGCCTCCTCTCGCCGGTCTGGTCGCCCGACGGCGACGCCATCGCGGTCGCGCAGGAAACGAAGCTGATCGTCGTCGCGTACCCGCGCGGCAACGCGCGGACGCTCACGACCAGCGCGCATCTCGACGCGTTCCGCGGTCTCGCGTGGCCCGCGTCCGGTCGCATCGTCGCCGCCGCGTCGAACGACGAGTCGGCGGGCCGCTTCCGGCTCTGGACCATCAACCCGTCGAACGGCGACGCCACCGCGACGACGAACGAGCTGACGGACCTCTACGGACCGACCGTGAGCGACGACGGCGCGATCGCGGCGCTGCAGGTGATCCGCCAGGCGAACCTGTTTGAAGCCGACGCCGAAGGCCGCGTGCTGCAGCTGACCTCGGGCATCGGCGCGGGGAACGGCCTCACCGGCGTCGCATGGATCGGCGACCGCGTCGTGTACGCGTCGTCGGCCGACGGGAACCACGATCTGCGCACCATCCGAGGCAGCGAGCACGATGCCGTACGCCTCACCGACGACGCGTCGTACGACGCGCGTCCCGCCGCCGCGCCCGACGGCTCCGCGATCTACTACCTCTCCGGCTCGCCGGAGCGCCACGCGATCTGGAGCGTGCGTCCCGACGGCACGGAACGGCGTCAGGTGACGAGCGGCCCGCGCGACGGCGCGTTCGCGATCTCCGCGGACTCGAAGTCGATCGCCTGGGCTTCGCTCGACGCGCGCACGAATGCGTGGGGGCTCTGGACGATGCCCGTGGCCGGCGGCGCGAAGCATCGCATCGCGGCGAGTCCGAGCGTGCTCGATCACGTGCTCTTCACGCCCGACGGCCGGTCCATCCTCTTCACCGGCTACGACAAGGCCACGCTGCGCGTCTATCGCGTGCCCGCCGCCGGCGGCACCGCGACGCCGCTGACGAAAGTCCGCTCACACAACGCGTCGATCTCACCCGACGGCCAGACGATCGCCTGCGCATACGAGGCGATCGACGAGCTGCACACGCCGCTCGCACTGATCGACGCGAAGACCGGCGCCATCAAAACGCTCGAGCTGAAAGGCGCGATGTACCGCTGGCACCCCTCCGGCCGCGCCATCTCCTTCGTGCGCGAAGAAAACGGCGGCATGGACCTCTGGCTCCAACCCCTCGACGGCACCCCGCCCCGCCGCCTCACCCAGTTTCGCGACGGCGCGATCTACGACTACGCGTGGAACGCGGCTGGGACGCGTGTCGTCGTCGCGCACGCGCTGGATACGGCGGACGTGGTGTTGTTGCGGTGATCACCACCGAATCCCGCTCCCGCCGATCGTCGCGAGATTCTCGTTCGCGGCGGTGAACGTGTTCGGCGCGCCGAAGAAGCGCGGCTTGCCGGTCTTGTCCTCGGCGGCGGGATGGACGTGCTTGACCACGCCGACGCGGCTGCGCGTGCCGGCGGCGTCCGCGGCGTCGAGGATGCCGAGCTCGTTGAACGTCTTCTGCGCGACACCGCCCCACAGCAGGAACACGACCGACCCCTTCTTGCGCGTCGCGAGCGACGTCAGGATGCGCTGCACCACCGGCCGCCAGAGCGCGAAATGCGCCTGCTGCACGTCCGGCTTGAAGCGGCTGAGCGTCAGGCCGGCGTTGAGACAGAGGACGCCCTGCTGCTGCCAGTTGTCGAAGAACGCGCGCGGCACGCCGAAGTCGAGCTTCTTCGCGTCGATGTCGTCGACGACGCCCGACCACGCCGCGTCGCCGTCGAGATAGCGCGCCTCGCCGCTGCGGAAGTTCGCGACGATCTGCAGGATGCGGCGCAGGCTCTCCGCGACCTTCTTCCGATCCGCCACCCACGCCGGCAGATCGCCCTGCTCGAACGAGCGCCCGGTCGCGCGCGAAGCCATCGGATACGGATCCTGCCCGAGGATCACCGCCGTGACGTCGCGCGGCCGCACGCCGTCGAGGGCGCGGAAAACGTGCGAGTCCGCACGCGCGCCGGCGGCCGGCGATCCCTTCCGCCCGGGAAAAATCGTCTCCTTCGCCTCGAGCGTCAGCTTGTCGTCGATCGCGCTCAGCGCCGGCTCGACGCCGTCGAGCACGCTGCGCCACGACGCATTGACGTCGTCCTGCCAGTCCTTCAGGAACTTCTGCATCTCCGTCCGCAGGATGGCCATGGCACGTCTCCTTTGTTCATTTTATCCGCTTCGTGGGATCAGCACGGCACGCGTCCTGCTCTTGCGGTCCAATGAAGGAGCAAACATGAGGAAAAATTTAGCACTGATGATCTTTGCAATCGCAACGATTGCACTCGCCGGCTGTGGCCGCGATGAGACTGCCGAAGCCCCCGCGTCGACCACGACCGTCGAGCAGGCCGGCACCACCAACCCCTCGGATGTCGCGCCGGTGACGGCACAGACGTGGATCGACGACGTGACGATCGGGCATGAGCTCGCGGCGGATGGCTCGATGGCCACCGGCAAAGGCGGAGACGACTTCGCGCCGGGCCAGCCGATCTACGTGACGATGGAAGTCGGCGACGCGCCCCCCGGATCGGCCGTCAAGGTCGTCTGGTACGGACCGAACGAGACGAAGATCGGCGAAGAGAACAAGCCGGTCGTCGCCGGGAACAAGTATCTGAACTTCACCGCGCCCGACACGAAGTCGTGGGCGAAGGGCGACTATCGCGCCGAGGTTTGGATCGGCGACGAGAAGGTGAACACCCAGCAGTTCCAGATCGTCGACGCCGCGGGCGCCGGCAAGTAGTCACGAGCCTTTCGCACGCTCGAGCAACAGAGCCCGCTCACGCGCGTTGCGCGTGAGCGTGGCCGCTCGCTCGAACTCGGCGCGCGCTTCGTCGCGCCGCCCGAGCTTCACGAGCAGATCGCCGCGCACGGTCGGCAGCAGGTGGTACTTGCGCAGCGACGGCTCCGACGTCAGCGCGTCGACGATCACGAGGCCCGCCGCGGGACCGAACGCCATCGACACGGCGACGGCGCGATTGAGCTCGACGACCGGCGACGGCATCACCTCGCCGAGGGACTCGTAGAGCGACGCGATGCGCGCCCAGTCGGTATCCGCGGCGACGCGCGCACGCGCGTGACACGCCGCGATCTCGGCCTGCAGCACATACGACCCGCGCGCGCCGCCGAGTTTCTCCGCGCGCGCGAGCGCGATGAGCCCGCGCCGGATCAGCATCTGGTCCCAGCGCGCGCGGTTCTGATCGAGCAGCAGGATCGGCTCGCCCGATGGTGCCGTGCGTGCCGCCGCGCGCGAGGCCTGGATCTCCATCAGCGCGACGAGGCCGTGCACTTCCGGCTCGCCAGGCGCGAGCTCGGCGAGGATGCGGCCGAGGCGCAGCGCTTCGTCGCAGAGCGCGGGACGCATCCAGTCGTCACCCGCGGTCGCGGAGTAGCCTTCGTTGAAAATCAGGTAGAGCACTTCGAGCACCGACGTCAGCCGCGCGACGCGATCGCTGCCGCGCGGCACCTCGAACGGCACGCGTGCCTCGGAGAGCGTGCGCTTCGCGCGCACGATGCGCTGCGCGATCGTAGGCTCGGGCACCAGGAACGCGCGTGCGATCTCGTCGGTCGTCAGTCCGCCGAGGAGGCGGAGCGTCAGCGCGACGCGCGCCTCGGCGGAAAGGACCGGGTGACAGGCGGTGAAGATCAGTCGCAGCAGATCGTCGCCGACATCGTCATCGAGCGCGTTCTCGATGTCCGCGACCGCCAGTTCCTGCCGATCCTCGAGATCGCGCCCGAGCTCCTGATGCTTCCGCTCGAGCAGCGCGTTGCGGCGAATCAGATCGATCGCGCGATGCTTCGCCGCCGCCATCAGCCACGCGCCCGGCTTCTCCGGAACGCCGGATTCCGGCCATTGCTCGAGTGCCGCGACCAGCGCATCCTGCGCGAGCTCCTCGGCGAGGCCGACGTCGCGCACGATGCGCGCGAGTCCCGCGATGATCCGCGCCGACTCCATGTGCCAGACCGCGTCGATCGCGCGATGGGTGTCGGCCGCCGTCACGGCGACCGATCACACCATCTTCGCGCGATCGGCGCAAGGTCTCACTTCTTCTGATTCTGGCGCGACTCGATGATGTCGCGGAGCTGCTCTTCCTGCTGCCGCAGCTCGGGCGTGAACTCCGCGCCGAAGTCCTCGGCCTCGAAGACCTGGCGAATCTCGATTTCGCCCTCCTGAAACGGGGCGCGCTTCAGCCACTCGATGGCCTCTTCCTTCGACTTCACCTGCCAGAGCCAGAAGCCGGCCACCAGCTCCTTCGTCTCCGCGAACGGACCGTCGATGACCGTCGGCTTGCCGCCCTGGAAGCTCACGCGCGCGCCTTTCGAGGTCGGATGCAGCCCCTCGCCGGCGAGCATGACGCCGGCTTTGACCAGCTCTTCGTTGAACTTCCCCATGTCCGTCAGTTCTTTCTCGCTCGGCATCACGCCCGCCTCGGTGTCTTTGTTGCCTTTGACCATGACCATGAATCGCATTGGTGTATCTCCTTTCATTCAGACGTCGAACGAGCGACCGCGAAATCGACACGTTCCGAAAAAATATTTTTTCAGCCGGCGAGAGGATAGCTGAGCGCGTACAGACGCAACTGAAACATCGACAGCCAGGTCGCGGCGAAGAGAGTGAGGTATGCGATGAGGCCGCTCCGCTTCGTCGCGGCCTCGACGAGCGCCGGCGCTACGGCGAAGAGGGCGAGCGTCAGCGGCGCGACCAGAAGCGCGTCGAAGAGATACGGATGCAGCATCACCGCCTGGCTGAAGACCGCGGCGTAGAGCACGTACTCGCCGGCGAGCGCGAGCAGCGCGACGACCGCGATCCGCGGAGCGCGCCCGCGCAGGAACGCACCGAGGATCGCCACGAGCGCCGCCGTGCCGGCGATGAACAGCAGCGGCCAGCGAAACCGCGAGGGCGGACCGCCCGCGCGGACGACGTCGCGTCCGAAGGCGATGTCGAGATGATCGCGATAGAACGTCGCGTCGCCATCGAGCCCGCTTCGATACTGAAACGATGAGCCGACGAGCGTCGCGCCGCTGGCGCAGTTCCGCTGAATTCCGTAGATCGCATACGAGAGCAGCCACGGCAGGAGCAGCGTGAGCAGGAGACGCCGCAGCGGCGGCCGCTCGCCGCGCACGAGCAGCAGCGTCGCAAGATACGCGGCGATGAACATCGTGCTGCACAGTCCTTCGAGATACGTCAGCGCGAAGATCGCGACGCCCTGCAGGATCGTGTGCGCGCGCGTGCGTCCGTCGAGCGCCCGCTCCTCGAGCAGCAGAAACGCGATCGCCGGGATGAGCGAGTACGCCTGCGCCGACATCTCCCAGGAGAGGGCGAGGTTCGCCGGAAAGGTGAACTGCACCATCTGCGCGGCGACGCCGAGGATGAACGCGTGCAGCGGCTCGATCCCGCAGCGGCGCGCGAGCCGGTACGCGAGCATCGCGAGCATCGCCGCCGCGAGCAGCGTGATGAACTGATTGTGCAGCGCCAGCAGCCGCCAGCCATATCGCCCCGTGACCGCGCGCCAGAGTTTTTCGAGCACGAACCCGCTGACGAAATGCGCGCCCGTCGACCAGCGGTACACCCTCGCGTCCTGCACGATCATCCCGCACGACGCGAAATATCCGTGCTCGAGCCAGTGCGTGAGGATGTGCTGCGACCGCACCGGCCCATCGCTCCCCGCCAGCCGCCCCATCTCGCGCTGATGCAGCGTCTTCCAGACGTACGCGAACGCGATCAACCCGACGAGGAGAAAGCACGCGAAGAGCGCGATCCCCCGCGGCTCACGGCGTGTGGCATCTGCGTCGGGCACGACGCGACGCTAGCACATGCGGCGGCTCAGGCCGCCGGCATCGCGCCATTCTTGAATGGCAGCAGGCTTTCGAGAAGCGCCCGGCCGCCAGGCATCTGCCACACATGGCTCGCCACCGGGTCGCGCAGAACGGAGCCGCCGGCGAGAAAGTCGAAGACGTGCTCGCCGTCGGCCAGCGTGATCGAGAACCGAAGATCGGGCGCAATCCGGAATGGCGCCGGCTCGGAAGGCGGAAGCGCGATCACCTGCTCGATCGCTGCCCGGAGTCGTGCGGCCTTGTCGCTCGGGAGATTCACGGGACGAAAGCCTGAAGTCGCGATCTTGATTTCCATATGTCCTCGATCTGCCAGTCTCAACGCGGTACCGAACTTCCGCCAGACATCTCCACCCGCGGCCTCGACCGCTCCTTCATACGGTTCATACACCACGCCAGCCTGCGTGAACGAAGGAACGCATCGCACGTTCCGTTCGGCGTGCGTTCCGATGAGGTAACCACGAGCACCGTACACGGAAATTCCGGAGACCTCAGCCAGCGAGCGCGCGATGCAGTCACCGCCGAACTGCAGCCCCGTATTACATCCCGAGAGATAAATTGTAGTTGCGTAGGAAGTGTTTGTCATTCTTCCCAGCGACTCGCCGAACGTCCGGAGATTGCCGAACGTCACGTCGTCACACTCTCCGGGGTTCCCGTGTGCCACGATCTCGAGATCGTGGATGATTTGCACGCTGCAAATGTAGCAGCTGGCAACACGCGGCGGCGCGGCGGCGGGCGTTTTGTGTTATCGGTACCGCAAATGACCTCGCGCACGTCGTGGCTCGTCGCGATCGCCGGCACCGTGGCGGTCACCGCGATCGGGCGCGCGATGAATCTGAATGCGAACACCGTGGGGTTCGCGTTCCTGATCGTGGTGCTGTTCTCGACGCTGCGCGGCGGCCTCGCGGCCGGAACCGTCGCGTCGATCCTCGCGACGCTCTGCTACAACTTCTTTTTCTTTCCGCCGCTGTACACCTTCACCATCCATGACTCTTCGAACTGGGTCGCGCTCGCGGCGTTTCTCGTGACGTCGGTCGTCGTCAGCAGGCTCGTGATCGCGGTGCGGATTCAGGCGGCGCGCGCCGAGCACGCGCAGGCGCTGCGCGAAAGCGAGACTCTCAGGACGTCGCTGCTGCGCGCGATCTCACACGACCTCACGACGCCGCTCACCGCGATCACGATTCAGACCGAGGCGTTGCGGCGGAAGGCGCAGAACGATCCGGAGTTGAACGCGGCGGTCTCCGGCATCGCCGGAGAGACCGCGCGGCTGCGGCGGCGGATCGACAACCTCCTCTCGATGGCGCGGCTCGAAGCGGGAAAAGCGAAACCGCGGCGCGAGCCGACGCCGCCGGCCGATCTGTTTCGCGCCGTCCGCGAGAACCTGCCGCTCGTCGTCGACGCGAGACCGGTCACCGTGCACGTCGAAGACGACTGTCCCGACGCCAACGTCGATCCGTCGCTCGCGCTCGAGACCCTCGTCAACCTCATCGAGAACGCGCATCGCGCCTCGCCGCCGGGCGCTCCGATCGAACTGCTCGCGCGGCCGCATCCGCTCGATCCCGCGCGGGTGCGCATCGAAGTGCTCGATCGCGGTCCCGGTCTGCCGGCCGGCGTCGAGTTGACCGACCTCGCGCAGCACGGCCTCGGACTCGAGATCGCCCGCGGCCTCGCCGCCGCGAACGGCGGCAGCATCGCCCTCACGCCGCGCGAAGGCGGCGGCACGATCGCGCGGCTCGATGTTCCGGCGGCGCCGCTGCCGGCGGAGAGGCCGGCGTGACGCTCTCGCCGCTCATCCTCGTCGTCGATGACGATCCCGCGATTCGCGAGTCGCTGGAGCGCGAGCTGCGCGCGCGCGGATACTCGACCGCGAGCGCGAGCGACGGCGCGGAAGGCGTGCGCGTGTTCGGCACGCACGCGCCCGACCTCGTGCTCACCGATCTCTCGATGCCGCGCTCGGACGGCTTCGAGCTGATCTCCGCGATCCGCGCGACCGCGCGCACGCCGATCCTCGTGCTGTCCGTCCGCGGCAACGACGCCGACAAGATCCGCGCGCTCGATCTCGGCGCGGACGACTTCGTGACCAAGCCGTTCTCCGTCGCGGAGCTGCTCGCTCGCGTCCGCGCGCAACTCCGGCGCGCCGCGCCGCCGGTGACGACGCTGACCTTCACCGACCTCTCCATCGATCTCGGACGCCGCCGCGTCGTCCAGGCCGGACGCGACATCCACCTCACGCCGACCGAGTACGCGCTGCTGGAACTGCTCGCGTCGAACGCGGGACGACCCGTGTTCACCGACACCATCATCGCCCGCGTCTGGCGCGATGCGCCCGGGACCACCGCCGACACCATCCGCGTGCACATGAGCGCGTTGCGAAAAAAGATCGAGCCCGACCCGTCATCGCCACGTTACATCGTGACGGAACCGTGGGTAGGCTACCGATTCATCGCCGAGCCGGTCGGATCTTAACGATCTCTTTCGCTTTGCTTTGCGAGTTCTTAGCGACCGCACGCGCGGCAGGTTGTTGTAATCCGTGTGCTGCGAAGAACGTCGCTGCCGGTTCTGTTCTGGCTCGCCGCCGCCGCTGTCGCATCGATGTGCGGACCGCTCGCAACGATCGTCGCGATCTTCGTCGCCGCCTGCTGCTACACCCGCTTCTGCGCGCGGAACGCCGGCGCCTCGCACGCGCTCGGCGTCGGTGTCGCGTGGCTCACGCTGTCGATCATCACCGAGATCCTGACACCCACGCACGCGCTCCTCGGGTCTCCCAATCACCCCCTGCTGCGAAATCTCATCCTCTTCGCGTGGGTGTTCGCTCCGGCGTGCTTCGCGCGACGCGAGGAGGCCAGTTACGCGCGGTAGGCTCGAAGCGATGTCGTTCGCGGGGCGCGTGAAGCGGAAGATTCTGGGCGAGCGCCGCGACGTCAGCGATCCGAACGCGCTGCACAAGATCTCCCTCATCGCCTTCCTCGCCTGGGTCGGCCTCGGCGCGGACGGGCTCTCATCCTCCGCCTATGGTCCCGAGGAGGCGTTTCGCGCGCTCGGCGACCATCACTACCTCGCGCTCGCCCTCGCACTCGCGACCGGCATCACCGTCCTGATTCTCTCCGCGTCGTACTCGAGCATCATCGAGCAGTTCCCGACGGGCGGCGGCGGCTACGTCGTCGCCTCGCGGCTGCTCGGGCCGCGCGTCGGAGTCGTCTCCGGCTGCGCGCTGGTCGTCGACTACATCCTCACCATCACCGTCTCCATCGCCGGCGGGGGGAACGCGGTCTTCAGTTTTCTCCCGCGCTCGTGGGACTCGTGGAAGATGCCCGCCGAGGTGGCGGCGATCGTGATTCTGATCGCGCTCAATCTGCGCGGCGTGAAGGAATCGGTCAAAGTGCTCACGCCGATCTTCCTCATCTTCCTCGCGACGCACATCCTCCTCATCGGTTACTCGATCTTCACGCACCTCGGCGCGATCCCCGAGGTCACGCGGCGCCTGTCGACGGAGTACTCGGGCGGCATGACCACGCTCGGCGGGATCGGCATGCTGCTGCTCTTCATGCGCGCGTACTCGCTCGGCGGCGGCACGTACACCGGCATCGAGGCGGTGTCGAACGGGCTGCAGATCATGCGCGAGCCGCGCGTCGCGACCGGCCGCAGGACCATGACCTACATGGCCATCTCGCTCGCGCTCACCGCGTCCGGAATCCTCGTCGCGTATCTGCTCCTCCGCACGCGACCGATCGCCGGCCAGACCATGAACGCGGTGCTCGCCGAGCAGGCCTTCGGCACGTGGCAGCTTGGCGGACTGCCGGTCGGCTACTGGCTCGTGCTCGTCACGATGATCTCGGAGGGATTCCTGCTCTTCGTCGCCGCGCAGGCCGGCTTCATCGACGGCCCGCGCGTGATGGCGAACATGGCCGTCGACTCATTTTTCCCGCACCGCTTCGCTGCGCTGTCGGAACGGCTGTCGATGCAGAACGGCGTGCTGCTGATGGGCATCGCCGCGCTGGCGATGCTCTTCTACACGCGCGGCAACATCCACATCCTCATCGTCATGTACTCGATCAACGTCTTCCTGACGTTCACGCTCTCGCAGCTCGGCATGTCGCGATTCTGGTGGCCGCGCCGCGGCGGACCGCGCGGTCCGTATCACGTCTTCATCCACGCGCTCGCGCTGCTGATGTGCGCGGGCATTCTCGCCGTGACGATCTTCGAGAAATTCGGCCACGGCGGATGGGTGACGGTGCTGATCACCACGATCTTCGTGCTGCTCTGCCTCTACGTGCGGCAGCACTACGACTCCATCCGCGCGGGGTTGCGTCAGCTCGACGACGTGCTCGGATCGATTCCGACGACGGGCGAGCCGAATACGCGGGAGCTCGATGCGAACGCGCCAACAGCGGTGATCCTCGTCAGCGGCTTCAACGGCCTCGGCGTGCACACGATTTTTTCCACGCTGCGATTCTTCCCCGGCCTGTACCAGCAGTTCATCTTCGTGTCGATCGCCGTGGTCGACTCAGGCCACTTCAAAGGCAGCGAGGCGATCGAGGCGCTGCGCCAGACGACCGAGGCCGGCGTGCAGAAGTACGTCGACCTCACGCGGCGCCTCGGCTTCGCAGCGGACGGCGTGACCGACATCGGCACCGAGGTCGTCGAGGAGGCGACGCATGTCTGCGAGCGGGTCGCGAAGCAGTATCCCAGGGCGACGATCATCTCGGGCAAGCTGGTCTTCCGCCAGGAGCGGATGTTCAACCGCCTCCTGCACAACGAGACGCCGACCCTGATCCAGCGCCGCCTGCAGTGGCTGGGCGTACCGATGGTCGTGCTGCCGGTGCGCGCGAACGTCTGATGCGGCGGCTCTTTCGAGCCGCCGCAGAGACTGTGAAACTCAGCGCCGGTATTGGTCTTCGAGGAAGTTGACGTCCCACGCGGTGAACACGCCGGAGCGGGTCCACTCGCCGGCCAGCTCGACGTAGTCGCCGGCCCGCACGTCGATGCGGCGGTCGCGCGAGAGCACGGTCACGAAACTGCCCGTCGCGTCGTTGCGCACGACGAACGAGTCGTGGCGGTAGTCGACGCTCTCGACGGTTCCGCGGATCGCGCCGTCGCTTTCGCCGTCGTAGTAATCGTAGTAGCCGCCGTCGTTGTAATAGCCGCCGAGGCGGATGGACAGACCGACGCGGAACCGGTCGTGACGGTAGTACGCCAGCGGGATGTAGAACGGATACGGCGCACCGACGATCCAGATGCGATAGCCGCCGCCGTAGCGATGCACGCGCGAGACGCGGCCATGCGACCAGTACGGCTGGCGATAATGGCTGTCCGAGCGTCCGTACGAACGCGAACGGTCGGAACGGTAGTTGTCGTTGCGCCCGCGGTCATTGCGGTCGCGATCGTAGCGGCCACGATCCGAGCGGTCGTTGTTGCGATAGCGGTCGTTGTTGTTGTTGCGATTGCGGTCGTTGTTGCCGTTGCGATACGAGCGATCGTTGCTGCCGTTGCGCGTCGAACGGTCGTTGTTGCCGTTGCGCGTCGAGCGATCGTTGCTGCCGTTGCGAGTCGAACGGTCGCTGTTGCGGTACGAGCCGTCGCGAACTTCCGAGCGCGGCGCGCGCTCGCCGCGGACTTCGACGCGCGCGTCGGTGCGATCCGTGCGATCCGACTCTCTCCGCTGCGAGCGGCGCTCGATCACGCCTTCGCGCTGGCGCGAACCGTTTGACGAACTGTCACCGCGCGATGCGCTCGAGCGCGCATCCGACGAGCCGCGGCTGATCCGCCCGCCCTCGCCGCGATGGTCTCTCGTCTCATTTGATGGACGTGATTCCGCGAAAGCGGACGCTCCGCCGAGCGCCGTCGCGACCAGCACCACGCCGATGCGTGACACCAACTGTTTGTTTTTCACCAACTTACCCTCCTGGACACGTTTGAACACCAACCGCTCTGCTCGCAAACGCGGAACCAACGAGCACGGCCTTTTGTCAAAGGCGGCCTCCGAGTGTCAGCGCGACGCTTCGCCCGGGAGCGAGCGACGCGTTGGCGTCGGGCGAGCCGGCATAGACGCGATCGCCGAGGTTGCGGATGTACACGCGTCCCTCGAGCGCGGGGATGAACTGCCAGGTGAAGCCGGCGTCGAAGGTGGCGTAGCCGGGACGGCGCGTCTCCACCGGACCGGGCCGGTCGTCTTCCGCAAACGCAAACCCGTACACGAATGCAGTGGCCCGGCTTCCCGCCCAGCGAACAGCGAGATGGGCGTTCGGTCCGGGGATGTCATCCAGCGCGAGGTTGTCGTCGAGCGCTTCGCCGCGCGCGAGCGTCACATTCGCTTCGAGCGAAAAATGCGGCGCGAGCGGAGTGGTGAATTCCAGCTCGACTCCCTTCACCTCGGCCTCGCCGCGATTGCGGAACTGGAAATCGTTGCCCGCGCGGAAGCGCTCCACGAGATCGGTGATGCGGTAGTGATATCCGAGGAGCGCGAGCGCGCGCGGGCCGCTGCGCCAGCGCAGCGCGCCGTCGAACTGCAGGCTGCGCTCGGGATCGAGTTCGGGATTGCCGACGACGAACCCGCGGCCGCTCACGCCGCGGAAGTAGCGGTCCGAAAGCGTCGGATCGCGATAGCCGCGCGAGGCCTGCAGCGTCGCCGTCAGCTCCGGCGCGAGCGTCGCGGAGAGGCCGGCGAATCCGGAGAACGCCGTATCGCTGCGCGAGCGGTCGCCGAAAAATCCGCCGCGGTTCTCCACCGCGACGCGATCGACGCGCGCGCCGCCGGAGAGGACGATGCTCGACGCGAGACTGTGATCGTAGAGGACGAAGAAGCCGGTGTCGCGCTTGTACGCGTCATCGATCGACACCTCGTTCGTACGGGCCGTCGGCGAATCGGCGGCATTGAACGCCTGCACGAATCCGGTCGCGCGCAGGTTGAAACGGCTGTTGAAATCGCCGCCGGCGACGAAACGTCCGCCGCGCAGAAACCGCGTGCCGGTGACGCGGAGCGAGACATCGTCGGAATCGACGGATGCGCTGGTGATCTGGCGCGTGGTCGCCGGGTTCGGCAGCCGCTCGCGGTTGGTGGTGATGTCGTAGGAGCCGATGCCGAACGTCAGCTCCAGCGAATCGAACGCGCGCGACGGCCTGCTCTCCCACCCGATCGTCAGCCGTTCGGAATTCTCCTCGGGGTAATACGTCGGCTGAACCAGCGCGTCGCCCGCCGGCGCGCCGGTGTCGCGCGCGCGATTGACGGCGAGCCCCACGCGAAACGCGCCGGTGCTCGTCGGCCGGACGTAGCGCAGCGCGCCGCCGGCGTCGCTGTAGGACGAGTTCGGGATTCTCTGTCCGTTCCCGGCCTCGGAGTCGTTCGCGTCGCGCGCGTGCAGCATCGCCAGGAACGCGCCGCCGAGCGCGTCGCGGGTGATCTCCACGCCGCCGGATCGGCGGTCCACGCCGCCGAGCGACTGCCCGAGCTCGTAGCGCAACTCCGGACGTCCGACCGCCGGATCGATCGGCCGCGCGTGGATGACGCCGCCCAGCGCGTCGGAGCCGTAGGCGACCGAGCCGGGTCCGCGCGACACTTCGATCGAGCCGAGCGCAAAGGGATCGAGAAACGTGCCCGACGGGCCGGCGCGCCGTTCCGCGGTCACGCGCACGCCGTCGAGCAGCACCAGCGTGCGCCCGCCGGCGAGGCCGCGCACCACCGGCACCGCGGGCGGACCTTCGCCGCGGATCTGCACGCCCGGCGTGCGGACCAGCGCGTCGGCGAGATGCTCCGGATGCCGCTGCTCGAGCTCCTCGCGTCCGATCACCGACGTGCCGGCGGCGGGAGGCGCTTCGATGTTGGGGGACACGCCGCTCGTGACCGTCACGGCCTCGCGCAGCATCGGCTGCAGCCGGATCGTGAGCGTGCCCGCGGACGGGATCTCCGTGATCGTCACGGGCGGATGGATCTCGCCGCGCGGACCGACCACGACGAGCGTCAGCGGCACGTGGTCGCCGCGCAACGTGAATCGTCCCTGCGCGTCCGAGCGCGCGGAGCCGGCCACGCCGGAGATGGAAACGTCGCTATCGGCGGCCGGCCTGCCGTCGGGCAGAAGCAGCACGCCATCCCACGCCGCGGCAAGCCGCGGCAGAAACAGCAGGACAGCAAGGATCAATGAACGCATGAACGTCCCTTTCGCGAAATGCAAACGGTGGTGATTGCGAGGACGATCAGGAACGGATCATTTCCGCTGAGGGACGACCAGCGGCGCGCCGCACCGCGTGTCGACGCGCGACGTGCTTCGCTCGATCGCGTCGAGCTGCCGGACCTCGCCGGGATCGATCGCCGCGCGCGCCAGCAACTGGCGCGGCCGCACGAAACTCCGCGGAGTACGTTCGCGTCTCCACGAATGCATTGCCGCACGATCGGCGGACGGCGGCCCGAGCTCGATGGACCACCATTCGCCGTCGCGAAACTCGACGTGTGCGCGCCGGCTCGCGCCGCGAATCACGAACGGCTCGCTCGACGCCAGCACGATCTCCTCGCCTTCGATCCCGGCGCGCAACTGCAGCACCGCCGCGTGCGAGGGAAGGTTCGGGACCGTCCAGCGGAAGGAGCCGCTCGACGGCAGGAACTGCGGCGTGAGCCGCACGACTTCGCCGCCGCCTTCGGCCAGCAGAAACTCCAGCTCCTCGACGTTCTCCGGCAATCCCTGCCAGCCGACCGTCATGACCTCGCCCGCCTCCAGCGCGCGCCGCGGCTCGAAGAGGATCCGCGTTTGCGCAGCCTGAGCCGCCGCCGCGGAAAGCAGCATGATCACGACTGCAGTGCATGCCCGACGGGACATCCGGAAACCACTCTTGTCGAGATCATACGCCGCACAAGTGTCATCCTGAGCCGTACAGACGGCGAAGGATCTCTTACTTCCCGCCGGCGTTGCTGAACTTCGCGGGAAACTGTTTGATGATCCCGTCGCTGAGCGTGTCGGCCACCATCAGCATGTGATCCATCGCCTGGTCGTAGTCTTTGATGCTCGCCGCGTAGTTGCCCTTGAGCTGGTTCGACGCCTCGGACAGCGTCTGATCGAGGTGCATGAACATCGCGGACTGCAGCGTCGCCTCCGGCCACTGCTTCGGATTGGCGCCGTGCAGGAACTTCGCGATGTCGGTGGCGTTGGCGCGCCAGCGCTTGTTCTCGCTCGTCACCTTCGCGTTGTCGCCGGCCTTCGCCGCGGTGACGATGCTGGCGGCGATGAGGATGTGGTCCTTCAGCAGCGCGGTGAGCTTGTTCCCCGCGTCGCGGCCGTAGAACTCGGCGACGGCGTTGCCGATGTCGGTCTGATTCCGGAGCAGGCGCTGGGTCGTGGCTTCCTTGTCGGCCGATCCTGCCGCCGCGTCGACGATGAAGAGCCGCGTGTACACGACGTGATCGCTCCACAGCCTGCGCATCCCATCGTGAAACGACGCTTTCGAGGCCGCATAGGTGACGTTGGGAACGATCAGCAGGATGGTGACGAGGGTGGCGAGACGAGCTCGGTTCAACATGGCAGTTCTCCTGAATCTTCGCCATGGACGCGCTGCAAGAACCGCGCGCATTTCCCAACTAAACAGTTGTAAAAATGCCGCCGGACGGGTCAGTTTTCCTTTTCCCACGCGGGCGAGAGACGCCGAATCCAGATGCTCCCGACAATCTGCACGGCGATCATCGTGAGATGGGCTGTCATGTACAGCCACGCCGGAATGCCGAGCGTGAGCGGGACGCAGAGGATGGCGCTGCTGGCGACCTCGGCGAAGCTGATGTGCCGCTTCGCGAGCCGGTGATGCAGAAGATGCGCGGTCTGCACCAGAATCAGCGCGAGCCAGGTTGTCTGCGGTGTAAGGCTCATGATCAGGCCCAAGCATACCGGGACACCTCGCAGGCTGCCGCGCGATTAACATGCTCGCGGAATGATCCGCACCATCACGGCCACGCACTACGTCACGCCGCTGCGCGAGGGCGGGTCGCTGCCGGCGATCGTCGAAGGGGACGACGACGGCACGTGGGTGGTGAAGTTTCGCGGCGCGGGTCAGGGGGTGAAGGCGCTGATCGCGGAGCTGGTCGCGGGCGAGCTCGCTCGCGTCCTCGGCCTGCCGGTGCCGGAGATCGTGTTCATTCACGTCGATCCGCGGATGGCGAAGACGGAGCCCGATCCGGAGATCCAGGACCTGCTGCGGCGGAGCGAGGGGCTCAATCTCGCGCTCGACTATCTCCCCGGCTCCATCGCCTTCGATCCGCTCGCCGACCGCTCCATCGCGTCGAAGACGCGGCTCGCGTCGGCGATCGTCTGGTTCGACGCACTGGTCACCAACGTCGACCGCACCGCGCGCAATACCAACCTGCTGGTGTGGCATCGCGAGCTGTACATGATCGATCATGGAGCCGCGTTGTACTTTCATCATGATTGGGAGCAGGTCGAGGAGCGCAGCATCGCGCCGTTTCCGCAGATCAAACACCACGTGCTGCTGCGCTGGGCGAGCGAGCTTCGCGAGGTCGATGCGGAGATGAGCGAGGCGCTGACCGCCGCCGCGATCGAGCGCGTGCTGGCGATGATTCCCGACGAATGGCTCGGCGGCGTGCAGCGCCCGGCCTATCGCGACTATCTGCTGCGGCGGCTGCGCATGCCGAGAGAATGGGTGGAGGAGGCGATTCGTGCCCGAGCTCTGCTCATTTGACTACGCCGTCGTGCGCATCGTGCCGAGGGTCGAGCGCGGCGAATACCTCAACGCCGGCATCGTGCTGTTCTGCTCGACGAAAGCGTACCTCGACGCGCGCATCGAGCTCGATCGCGAGCGCCTCCTCGCGCTCGAGCCGGCGATCGATCTCGCACTCGTGCAGAGCCACCTCGACGTCATCCCGCAAATCTGCGCCGGCGGCCACGACGCCGGCGAGATCGGCCGCCTCCCCCAGCGCGCGCGCTTCCACTGGCTCGTCGCTCCGCGCAGCACGATCCTCCAGATGTCGCCGGTGCACTCCGGCGTCCATCCCGACCCCGCCGGCGCGCTCGAGCAGCTGATGGACAAGCTCGTCAGACGCTCCGTGTCATCCTGAGCCGCGGAGACGGCGAAGGATCTCCTCGGCGCACGGGATCCTTCGCCCTCTGCGGGGCTCAGGATGACACCGAGGCAATCGTCTCAATCCGGCTCGGGGCAGTAGCGGTCGAAGCCGCGCGCTTTCTCGCGGCGCTCGAGCGGCGACGGGTCGCGCGGGATGACGCCGAGCTTCACGAGCTGCGGGCGGAACTCGTAGCGGATACGGAATGAGGCGACCGGGTGCGGATCGAGATCGATGTCGACCGTCGTCACTTCGTTGCGCGTCCGTCCGCCCATCCCGGTAGCGGCGTAGTCGTCGTCGGGCCGCGCTTTCGAAGAGGACTCCGGCGCCGCGGCACCGGAGCGCTCCTCATCGCGGCGCTGCGGCGACTCGTACAAGCGGATCGAGCGCTCGCGGAAGAAGATCGCCTCGACCACGCCGAGGTTCGCGGTCTGGCCGAGAGCGGCGCCGTAGGAGCGGCGCTCGCCGGTGAAGACGAAGCGTCGCGCGGTGCTGTCGCTCACCTGCCAGCCGTCGATGTCGATCGACCCGTACGGCTCGATCACCCACTTCGACGCGTCCCATGCATCCGTATGGCGGGCGTCGATCGTATTCAGTCCGTCGACCGACAACGCCACCGCGACGCGGTCCGGCGTCGGATTCGTCACACGCAGCGTGTAATTGCGCCCGCGCAGCGCCTCGACGTACGTCGTGCCGCCCGCGGCGTATTCGGGACGCGCCGACCCGTCGACGACGACGTCGAGATTGAAATTCCACGAGCGCGCCCACGACGTCACCGGAACCAGCATCGTGAGAAGAAGAAAAAACTTTCGCATCAGAGCCTCCTGCTGAAAGATGAGACAAGTGAAGACCGCAAAAGCAAACCTGCTCGCCGCATGCGCGCTGCTGCTCCCCACCCTCGCATCCGCACACGACTTCTGGATCGAGCCCTCGACGTTTCATCCCGCGAGCGGCGAGCGCGTCAGTACGATGCTGCGCGTCGGAGAGAACCTGCACGGCGATCCGGTGGTGCGGAAGCCGAACATCGATCGCTTCATTCTCAAGGGCAAAGGCGCGGAAGTGCCGATGACCGGCGAGCTCGGCGCCGTTCCCGCGGGATCGGCCGTCGTCCCCGACGCCGGCCCGCACTGGATCGGCTATCAGAGCCACCCGACCCCCATCGAGCTGCCGGCGGAGCAGTTCGAGAGCTATCTGCGCGAGGAAGGTCTCGAGCGGATCATCGAGTTGCGCGCGAAGAGCGGCAAGTCCGCGGACGATGGCCGCGAGCGTTTTTACCGCTGCGCAAAATCGCTGCTCGACGGCAACCCGCGCACGGCCGTCTTCGACGTTCCCCTCGGGTTCACAGTCGAGCTCATCCCGCGCAAAAACCCGTACGCGCTGAAAGCCGGCGCCGAGCTCCCCGTCGCCCTGCTGTACCGCAGCAAGCCCGTCGCCGGCGCGCTCGTCGTGGCAATGAACGGCACGACTGCCATCCGCGCGCGAACCGACGCCAACGGCCTCGTGAAACTGCGCCTGGCGAATCCCGGCTTCTGGCTGATCAAGGCCGTGCACATGGACGCCGCGCCGCCGGATGCCGGCGTCGATTGGGAGAGCTGGTGGGCTTCCATTACGTTCGACCTCGCGAAGTGAGGGTTGCGCCATCTCGTCGGCTACCCCTGCAAACTCACCACGCGGTGCGAGGCCGATCGCCTGCAAACGATGGGACGCGCGTGACAAACGCAGCGCACACGTTGCAAAAGAAGCGCGTCCGGAAGCAAGCGATAGGGCGGGCGCATGCAACTGCAGCGCGCGCGCCTGCAACAGCAGCGGTGACGCTTCCGGCGCAGCGCGCACGCCTGCGTTGTCAGCGTTGCCGCTTCCGCGTGTAACGCATCGCTCTACGCGTGTAAGCGATCGCGCCTCATTTGCAGCGTGCGCGCTGCGCTTGTCAAAGCACGTCCCATCCGCCGTCAGCGCATGGTCTGCATTTGCAACCGCGAAGTTCTTCGTTTGCAGCGGAGCTCCTGCATTTGCAACACCACGGCCCTCAGCGCGTGCGGCGGCGTGCCTGCGAACGCAGCGGTGACACTTCGGGTGCAGCGCGCACGCGTGCGTTTGTCAAAGCACGTCCATCCGCCGTCAGCGGACGGGTCACGCGGTCACATCAACCGCGTGACCGCGTAACCAGCGCAGCAACTACGGCGTGTACTCGACCGCGGGGATGAACCGCCCGTCGTTCGTGGAGTTATCGACGACGACGGCGTAGCAGACCGCGGGCTCGGCCGGCTCGAATTGCACGTAGCCGTCGGTCACGATCGACGTCAGCGTCGTCTGGCCCCACGCTTTCGGCGGGAGGGTCAGGTTCACGGTGCCGATCAGCACACCACCGACCTTGTCGAACACGGACGCCTTCACGGCGTTCGTCGCGTCGGACTGGTTGAAGCAGCCGACGTTGGTGCGGCTGTTCGAGGTCACGGCGACGCCGGCGGCGAATGATTTCGAGCTCGAGCCCGCGAACTCCACCGTCGGAATCGACGTGCCGTACCGCGCCCCCATCGTCCGCGCCTCGGCACTGACGATGAAGCGATTGTTGTTCGTCCCGCCGGCGGTCGCGGGCGCCTGGAACGTCACCGCGCCGCCGCCCGTGTAGTTGAACACCGTCTCGAGAAAATTCGCGTACGTCTTCAGCTCGTTCGCGGCCAGCGGAATCGTCGCCTCGCGCTTCGTGCCGTTCGCGTCATACAGCGAGACCAGCACGTTGAACGCGGACGACGTCGGATTGAAGAGCGCGACGTACGTGACGAACTTCGTGCCGCCAAACCCGGTCGTGTTTCCCATCGCGGGCACGGTCTGAAAATCGGATGCGAAGTCCTGCGGAACCGCGCGGCGTGCGGACTGCGCGAAGAGCGGAACCGCCAGGACGAGAGCTGTGAGCAAAATGAGTTTCTTCATGTTCGTTCTCCTTTTGTTACGTCACGGCTGCGGCAGCGCCGGACTCGGGATCGGCGGCACCGGCGGATCGTTCGTGCCGCCATGTCCCTGCAGCACGCCCTGATGCGCGAACGCGAGGAACGGGAAGCGCGGCAGGAAGTCCTTGTCGTTGACCTCGACGCCCTTCGCGAGACCCGCGAACGCATCGCCGGCGGCGATGAGGCTGATGAGCACCGTGTTGACGTTGACCTGATGGCGATTCGGCGCGGTGCCGCCGCCGAGGCGGCGGCCGTTGGGGAACGACGAGTTGATCGCCGCGTCGAGCGTGATCACGTCGCCGGTCGAGCCGTCGGCGATCGGAATCGGACGGCCGAGGTTGATCGCGTTGATGATGTCGAGCCGCGGTCCCTTCAGCGTCGCGACCGCGCTGTCGGGAACGCCGAGGGCCTTGTACACGCCGAGCGCCTGGAGATCGCGCACGAGCACCGGATAGAGGATGTCGGCGCCGAAGCGCGTCACATCCTTCATCGGATCGGTGCGCAGATAGAGCGTGTGCCGCTGCGTCCCGACGAGTCCCGCGTTGAAGAGCGGCAGCGCATTGCGGCCGACCTGCACGTAGTTGCCGGCGCCGCGCACGCCGGTGATGACGTTGCTCGCGTCGACGGTCTGCGTCGCCTGGCGGCTGATGCTCGTCCAGATGCGCAGCAGGCTGTCGGTGGAAGCCTTGTTCTCCGGCTGGCCGTTGTGCGGAATCCCGTTCGGGAAAAGATCCGCGGTCGGGATCTCGATCGCGATCGAGAAGACGTTGAAGCCGGTGAAGACGTCTTCCACGGTCGTGTTGCGCGCGCCCTGAATGCCGCCGAGGTCCGTGCGCCCGAGGTTGACGAGATCGAAGATGCCCTTCTCGTCGAGCTGATACGGATCGTCGAACTGGCCGGCGATGATGCGCGCGCCGCCGGCGAGCGTGTGGATGAAACTGTCGACGAAGGTCTGGTCATAGAGACCGGTGTCGCGGCTCGACTTGTCGCCGGTATCGTAGCCCTTGAATGCGCCGAGTCCGTAGATGAGGCGATCGGTCTGCGGGCCGTGATTGTTCGGCAGGACCTTGAGGTTCTCGCCGAGGACGACGGGGTTCGGGCTGCCCGGCGCCATGACGCGGGTGATGGTCATGGTCTCGGTGCCGCCGGTGAGCTGCCACAGCAGCTCATTGCCGCCGCCGAGGTTGTCGGTGGGTCCCGGCGCGTTTTCGGGAGTGAGCGTGTTTTTGAACTCGATGCGGTAGACCGCTTCGTCCTTCAGGCTCGTGCCTTTGCCGATGTGGAACTCGTAGCGATAGCCGTTGCACGCGCGGAAGCCCTGATTGCCCTGCCCCGGCTCGTGGAGCGGGTTGAAGTCCATGATCAGGTACAGCTTGTCGTGGGCGCCGTCCGAGACCCACGCGTAGGTGTCGGTGTTGTCCGCGCACGGCTCGTTGAGGATCGCCAGCGCCTCGCGATGGCTGGACGCGAACGCCTGCGGGATGCAGAGAACGAAGAAGAAAAGGGTGAGGAGAGAGCGCTTCATAGATGTCCTTTCTCGCAACGCGCGTTTCGCGTTGCTGGAGGAATCTACGAAGCTGGTGCGGAAGCAGATGTGTTGCTTACTTGCCGAACTTGCTCAGGATGTCGTCCAGCGGATTGCCGCCTCCGCCGCCGCCCAGCAGTCCGCCGAGCAGGCCGCCGAGCAATCCTCCGCCGCCCTCGCCGCCGCCCGTCTCCGCCGTTGCGCCGCCGGCGCGCTGCTTCGCCATGTAACCGGCGACGAGCATCGCGAGCATGGGCAGCATCTTCTTGAGGATCGTTGCACTGACACCCGACGTCGCCGACGCGTTCTGCGCGACCGTGCGACTCACGTCCTTCGAGCCGAAGATGTGGCCGAGCACGTCGTTGCCGCGGTTGATGTTCGTCGGCTCCGGCGACAGAACGTCGTCGAGGAGGCTCCCGCCGCCGAGCTGTCCCAGGAGGCCGCCGAGACCGCCGAGTGGATCGGACTGCGACTGCGGCTGCGACTGAGTCTGCTTCTGAAACCCTCCGAGGATCGCGGGGAGCAGTGCCGCGGCACCGCTCTTCGCCTCGCTCTCGCTGACGCCGAGCTCGCGTGCTACGGACTGAATGCCGCCCATCTGCCCGAGGATTTCATTGATGTCCATGTTTTCTCCTGGTCGTGGCTATACAAAGGCGGCGCCATGACGTGCCGGCAGGAGTTAACCCGCACGCTTCGACGATGGTGGTGCGCCGTGCTCCGCCAGGTACTGGCGCAGTGCGGCGTTGACTGTCTCGGAGTCTCGAAACGCTCGGGCGAGGTCCGGGTCGAGCAGGACGACGTTCGTGCCTTCCTGGTACCGCTGATAGTACTTTCCGCGCACGCCCTCACTGAAGTCGTACTCAGGGAGCATCTCGTCGTTGTCACCAGGCTTCTGCTTCATAGCTTCGTCGTTCATGTGTCGTTGCTTCGCGTGCGCCAATGATTCGGATTCGGTCGTCGCGTTCGGTGTGCCAGATAACGAGCAGCCGGCCTCCGGAAGTGTAACCCGTCGTGGCGTAACGATCCTCAGCTTCGAAGTCCCGTGGATCGAGAATCGTGCGAGCCAGCGGGTCATCGAAGACGGTTCTGGCCTCGGAGAACGTAACGCCGTGCTTCTCACGATTTGACTGATCCTTCGCAGGATCCCACTCGAAGTCAATCAAGGCAGGCGAGTATAGCTATCAGTCTCACGTCGGGCTAACGTTAGCGTTTCATGACCGGCGACTACGACATCCTCGGCCTGATCATCGCCGCGCTTGGCGGTGCGGCGGTTGGTCTGGAGCGGGAGTGGTCGGGACACACGCGAGGGGCCGACCGGCGTTTCGCCGGGATCCGCACGTTCACCCTCCTGGGAGGACTCGGCGGGTTGACGGGACTCCTGTGGATCAACGGGCTGACGTGGCCGGCGGGCATCCTTCTCCTCGGGCCGGTGGCCGTCGTCGCAGCCGCTTACCTCGCGGGGAGCCGCACGGATCTCGACAGCACGACCGAGGTGGCCGCGCTGGTCGTCATCGGCGCGGGATTTCTGGCAGGCACCGGCGCTCACCGGCTCGCCAGCGGCATCATCGCCATCACCTGCCTGCTGCTCGTGGAGAAATCGCGTCTTCATGCACTGGTGGCGCGCATCGACGACGTCGGACTTCGCGCGGGCGTGCACTTCGCGGTGATGGCGCTGGTCGTGCTGCCGCTCCTTCCCAGCGGACCGTTCGGGCCGTGGGGCGGAATTCGTCCGCGCGAGTTGTGGGCGCTCGTTCTTTTCTTCTCGGGATTGAGCTTCCTCGGCTATGTGGCGCGTCGACTCATCGACACGCGGCGGGGAACCCTCGTCACCGGTGCGCTCGGAGGGCTCATCTCCTCGACGAACGTGACCTTCACGTTCGCGCGCATGAGCCGCGCCGATCCATCCGCGGCACGCGATCTCGCGTTCGGAGCCGTCGCGGCCAACGCGCTGCTCTATCCGCGCGTGCTCATCGCCACGGCCGCGCTCAACCTCCCGCTGGCGGCGCCGCTCGCGCCGTATCTGGCCGTGCCGTTCCTGATCGCGGCGGTGGTCACGCTCTTCGGACTGCGCTCGTCGAAGGACGCCGGCCAGGCCGCGCCTCCTCCCGCCAACCCTCTGCAACTCGTCGCGGCGCTGCAGATGGTGATCATCTTCCAGGTGGTCCTGATGCTGGTGCATGTGGCCCGAGGCCAGTGGGGAGAAGCCGGCCTTTTGAGCTCGGCCGCGGTTCTCGGCCTCACGGATGTCGATGCGCTGACCGCCACGATGGCAAGGAGCGTCGCCCGGACGTCGTCGCTCGAGATTGCGGCGCTGGCGATCGCCGTGGGTGTGCTTTCCAACACGGCCATGAAAATGGCGATCGCCCTGATCCTGGGGCGGAGTCAGTTCCGAACGATCGCTGCCGGAACGCTGTCCGTCATGCTCCTCGGCGGCGCCGCCACTCTTGGGCTGCTCCTCTGGTCGCCGTGAGTTGCTGAAACGTTTCGCCGGCGAACATCACTATGTCGTGAAAGGAATCTCTCTCATGACCACCCCGTATCGTTACGCCATCGCTTTCATCCTCACCCTCTGCGCGCTCGGGACGCAGGCGCAGACGCCCGACGTCAGCAGACTCTGGACGACCGTCGGGTCGGCGGGAACCATCGATGAAGCCGACATGCAGAAAGTCGTTCTCGACCACGCGATCGCGCAGCTGGGGCGCCTCATCGGCGGGGTCGGCTCCGCATCATCCGCATCGGCAGCTGCTCCCGGAATCGCGCAAACGCAGTCCGCCGTCATTCGCTACAACGTGACGGCCGTCGACGGCATGTTCCCGCCGCCCGTCGCCGCACCGCCGACGATCGGAACGCAGCTGCGGCTGCGGTTTCTCGACACCGGCGGCAGCGCGCGCGTCCTCGCGCGGCTCATCGAAGTCGATCTCGCCAGCGGTGCGGAGACGGTCCGGTTCGCATTCGACAGCAACGCCTTCCCGTCCGCGAGCAATTACCAGGTGCAGGTTGCCGGCGACTGCAATCGCCGTTTTCAACTTCGTGAACAAGGCCTACTATGTCGAGGCGACGCTGACTGCCAGCTCCATCCTTGCCGGAAACGCGGCGGGAATCCAGATGATCCAGATCGGGAACACGCCCTGTCGCGGATGAGTCGTTAGGCGAAGGAGGCCTGCATGCCCACTCGGAGCTTCTCGCTCACGGTGATCCGGCCGGATGACCTGCTGCTGCTGCGGGTCGACTTCCTCGGCGTCGACTTCACGGCGGGGACGCCGCCGACGATCGCGGGCCAGAACGGTGCGCGGCTGGTCGTGAATTTTCAGCCGCAGCACGTCGCCGAGGAAGCGTTCTGGGAAATCGGAAACACGACGGAGACGGCGGAAGAGAAGGCCGCGCGTGGACCGGGTGCGCCGCCACCTCCTGGAAATGATCCGCTCAAGCCGCCGGGACAGGTGCGCTCGCGGCTCGCGGGACCGAGCCGCCTCGCGTTCACGATTCCGGCGGCGACGAATTTTCCGCTCACGCTCCCCGACCTCCTCGCGGCGCTGAAGACGCTGCCGCTCGTCGTGCCGCCGGTGGCGTCGTATGAAACGCCGGCGGGTTGCGCGGGTGTGCCGGTCGCGTGGCTGCCGCTCCTCGGCAGGCCGGCGGCGCCGCGCATCGCGCCGCCGAATCCGCTGGAGACGGCGATCGAAGTGCCGTACCGGCTGCACATTTCGCCCGATCAGTTCGGCTGGTGGGATCACGCCACGACGACGATCGAGCACGACGGACGCGTCGAGTTGTGGCACACGCGCCTCGGCTCGCGGCGCGCGAGCCGCGATCCGCGCGTGCGCGCGGTGTGGTCCCCCGACTTCGACGCAAACGCGCTGCAGATCCACGACGTCAACGCCGAGCCGTTCCGCAGCTCGCTCGACCGCCGCGATCGCAATGAGCTCGTGCAGCTCACCTCGAACTATCACATCGAGAAGTTCACTCCGACCCCAGTCGCGACGCGCCGGATGATGCTCACGACCCTCGGCGCATGGCTCGACGTCTACGGCAACTGGACGCCGCCGAACCTGACCGACACGCTCCCGCTCACGGTCGAGGAGTGGCGTCATCTCGCGACGATGGGACGCGACCACTACGTGCGCGTCGTCTACGCCGGCTACCTCTTTCCCTTCCGCCATCGCGCCTCGCTCGTGAAGATCACCGAGCGCAAGTTCGCGCTCGCGAACGGAGGGCAGGGTCCGGGATTCGTCGCGTACAACTTCCAGCGGATGTACATCCTCGTGCGCGAGCGCACGAAGAATTACGGCCCGCGCGACCTGCCGTTCCGCAGCGTCGAGATCACCACCGCCTTCACCCCCGACCTCGCGAAACCGGAAGACAGCGACCTCGATGGAAAAACGCAGGAAGCGTTCTGGCCGCGCCTCGCGCCCGGCACGCCGGGCTCGGAGTTTCAGTTCCATCTGATCGGCACCGACTGGCGGGGAGAGCAGACCGAGTTCACCGCGCCGCTCATCTTCGTCAGCAGAACCACCAACGGCGGCGTCGATCCCGACGGGATTCCGACGATCGACAAGATCATCGCCGAGTACAACGCGCTCGACGTCGCGAGTCCGCTGCGCCGCCGCGAGATGCACGGGCAGGGCGTCGCGTTCGCGCCGGCGGACAAGCCGGGCGACACGACGCTGGAATCGGTGGCGATGACGTTCGCCGCGGAGAAAGTGACGGGCGACGAGCCGCGATTCCGGCCGCTCATGCGGCGCGCCGAGGTCGACGTGCCGGCGGTGAATCGCCTGCTCGACAAGCGCGTGATCTCGAACATCGAGTGGGAGCCGACGTACCTGCAGCCGACCGGCAACGCCATCGCGAATGCGGGCGACGTCTTCGTGCGCATCACGAACGCGCCGCGCGTGGAGTTCGCGCACGAGAAATCGGGCGGCCTCATCACGCCCGACATGACCATCACCGCGGTCTCGCGCTCCCTCGGTCCGGTCGGCGGCAAGATCGACGACATCGTCGGCAAGCCGGACGCGGGCGGCACACTCGTCGGCACGCTGACGCCCGGCGATATTTTCAAGGGCATCACGCTGATGGGCGGAATCGAGCTCGAGGACATCATCGAGCTCATCGGCTATCAGAACGCCGCGTCGGCCGCGGGGAAAGAGCTGCCGCAACTCGTCTCCGTGCTCGTCCCCGCCGAGAACCTGATCCGCACGAGCTACACGTGGAATCTGCTGCGTCCGCAACTGCGGCTCGTCACGAACGATCCCGATCCGAAGAAGAACAGCGTGCTGCGTCCGTTCGACGACGGGTCGATGGTCCTCTCGGCGATCGTCGAGAAGCCGCTCAACAACGATCCGCCGCGGTTCAAAACGACGGGAACGATCTCCAACTTCGAGATCGTGCTACTGCCCGAGGCTCCGCTGGTCCGGCTGCAGTTCGACTTCATCACCTTCACCGCGGAGGCGGGGAAGAAGCTCGACACCTCGGTGAAGCTGCGCGGTCTGGAGTTCGACGGCATCCTGAAGTTCGTCAACACGCTGCAGGACTTCATCCCGCTCGACGGCTTCAGCGACCCGCCGTACGTCAACTTCTCGACCTCGCCGCCGGGCGTGAACGTCGGCTTCACGCTGGGACTGCCGACGATCGGCATCGGCATCATGACGATGCAGAACGTCAGTCTCTCGGCGGGGTTCTATCTGCCGTTCATCGGCAGCGAGGTGATGAACTTCCGCTTCGCGTTCTGCGAGCGCCATCAGCCGTTCACGCTGACGGTGTCGCTGTTCGGCGGCGGCGGCTTCTTCGCGATCAACCTCGGGCTCGCGGGCGTGAAGAGCATCGAGATGGCGCTGGAGTTCGGCGCGAGCATCGCCCTCAACCTCGGCGTCGCCAGCGGCCAGGCCTCGATCATGGCCGGCTTCTACTTCCAGATGACCGACAAGGGCTTCGCGCTCACGGGCTACTTCCGCGCGTGCGGCTCGCTCTCGGTCCTCGGCATCATCACCGTCTCCGTCGAGTTCTACCTCGGCCTCACCTACGAGTCGAAGGGCATGCCCGCGCCGCACGGCGGCAAGCTGTGGGGCCAGGCGAGGCTGACGGTGAAGATCAAGATTCTCTTCTTCAGCACTTCCGTCGGCATCTCGATGGAGAAAATTTTCGCCGGCTCCGATCCGACGTTCCGCCTGCTCATCGCACCGGACGACTGGACGGCGTACTGCGGCGCGTTCGACGACTATCCGGTCGTCGTCGGGGAGTGATCGATGCTCAAGCAGACCATCATCTGGACGGCACTCCCGCACGCGAGCGACGGACCGAATGCGGCCGGCACGAAGCTGCGGCTCTCCGCGTTCGTCTCGCCGCGGCTCTGGTCGGACGACGCGCCGGCGACGACGCGCAGGCTCGACGACTACGACGATTTTCTCGACTGGCCGCTGACGGTGAGCGGCGCAACGTTCGAGGTCGAGTTCGAGGGCGGACCGACGCTGCCGGCGACGGTCGTCGCAACGAAGCCGCTGCGCTCCGACATCTGGAAGTCGCTGTTCAAGATCGACACGCTGGTCATCCCGTTCCGCTTTCGCAATCTCAGCGACGCGGTGCTGGAGTCGTTTCCGTCGCTCACGCTGCACGAGGTGATCAAAGGCGTGTATCAGGACTTCGGCACGAAGGGCACCGGCGCCGATCTCCCGCATCGCGACGACCTCGGCGATCATCCGACCCTCGTCGACATCGCGCGTCCCTTCGATCCGCCGAAACCGGGGAAACCGGGACCCGCGGGACCGCCGGTGATGGTCGGCGGTCCGAAGCCGCCGCTCGTGATCGAGCCGGTGGAGCCGGCTCCGACGCCCACTCCCACTCCTTCGCCGGACGGTTGCTGCGGCTGCGGATGCCTCGCGTGGCCGCTGTACCTCGTGCGGCGCTTTCTCAAATGGATCGGACTCATCGCGCTGATGCCGATCGTCGGCGGGCCGGCTGGATTCGGGCCGCTGCGTTTCGCGCCCGATGACGGCGGCGCGGTCCCGATCTCCGACCCGCCGCTGAGTCCGAACCGCAAGGCCTTCGAAGACCTGCAAAAGTACGTCTCGCCGACGAGCGCCGCGCCGGAGCCGATGCCGTCGGAGGACGAGCTCGAGTCGACGTACGACTTCCACGCGATGGTCTCGACGCTGGGCGATTATCCGAACCTGCTGCGCTACTGCGGGCTCGTGATCGATCTCGAGGTCGAGCTGACCGCGCCGGTGCCGAATGCGGCGACGGTGAAAGTGATCCCGACGATTCCGTTGACGATGACGACCGAGCATGCGTCGATGCGCACGCATTACGAGCTCGCGCCGGATCAATTCGTCGCGCAGTCGGAGCCGGTCAGCGGCGAGCTGCGCAACGGCCTCCTGCGCGTCGACGACACGAGCCGCTTCCAGGTGCTGCAGCTCGACGTCGCCGGCGGCGCAATCAAGCTGCAGAACACCGCGACGGCGGTCGTGCACTTCCGCAAGGACAAAGCGCCCGGCAACGAGCCGGAGGAACAGGGACTGCCGGCGCTGCAGACCGCGGGGCTCTCGCTCGTGCGCCCCGGCTTCGCGGCGCAGCTGCAGGCGCTGTTCAAGATCTCGGAAGGGCTGAACAACTTCGTCGCCGCGAAGGACGGCTCCTCGCCGCCGACGGCCGTCGCCGCATCCGACGAGCAGTGGGCGGAGAACATCCAGCGCGGCTATCGCGTCGACGTCTTCGACGACAAGTCGAACCAATGGCACTCGCTCTGCCGCCGCATCGGCACGTACACCTTCGAGGAAGGCGCTCTCGTGCTGACCGGCGAGGAAGACGAGGGATTCATCGAGACCGCCGCGACCGAACCGGTGAAGGAATCGACGACGACGGTGCTGCGCGTGCACGAGTCGCTCTTCACGTGGAGCGGCTGGAGCATGGCCGCGCCGCGCGTCGGACAAACGATCCTTCCCGATCCGGGCGAAGAGACGGTCGTCGGTCCGCCGCCGAACGATCCGGCGACGCAGTTCAAGCTGCAGACGCTGTTCACGCCGAAACCGAAATCGCTGCCGCGGCTGCGATACGGCTACGGGTATCGCATGCGCGTGCGCACCGTCGACCTCGCGGGCAACAGCGTGTTCACGCCCGACGACGCGGCGTTCTCGGTCACGCAGGCCGAGGTCACGCCGGAGGTGCGGTATCGCAGGTTCGAGCCGGTCACGCCGCCGATGGTGATGCTGCAGAAAGTGCCGATCGAAGGAGAGTCACTCGAGCGCATCGTCGTGCGCAGCAAATTCGACGACCCCGCGGCGACGATCGAGGCGCAGGAATCGACGCGCCACATCATCCCGCCGAAGACCTCGCAGGTGATGGCGGAGCAGCACCGCAAATTCGACGGCTCACCCACGATGATGTCCGACCTCATCGGATACCGCCGCGCGGCGCGCGAAGCCGGCTCGATCACCGAGAGCGAGGACCCGCTCACCGGCGTGCGGACCACGATCCCCGGCGTCGTGTACGTGCGGATGCCTCCACCGCCTCCGCCGCCGCTCGAGCCACCGCGGCCCGATCACGAGTACTGGCTGCAGACGAACGACCTGGCGGACTCGTTCGATCTCACGTATCTCCCCGACCCGTACGCGCGCGGCGTGCTGCTGATGGGACTCCCCGGCCTGATGCCGGAAGACGTCATCGATCCCGCGGGCGGCATCGTGAACAAGATCCCGTTCGAGGGCCTGTGGCCGGATCTGAAACCGTTCCGCCTGCGCATCAAAGGCATCGCCGCCGGCGTCGCGCCGCAAACGCCGGCGTGGGATCCGGCGCAACGCCGGCTCACCGTCGAGCTCCCGCAGGGCGAAACGTACAACGTGCGCATCAGCTCGTACTTCACGCCCTCCGATCTGCAGAACATGGCCGTCTGGGCGTGGCTCGCCGAAACGGGCGTGCCGGCGCTCAACGTGATCCAGGATCACGCCGAAGCGGGACGCAACGTGATGCACCTCCCTTTCCGCACGCTCGTGCTCGTGCACGCGACGCAGCAGCCGCTCGCGATCCCGGAGCTCGCGATCCCGCCCGTGCCGCCGTCGCCGCCGCGGCGCACGGTCGTCGGCCAGACGCTGGCGACGGTGACGGGCAGCTGCAAGGTCGACGCGAAGAGCACCGAGAAGTTCGACCTGCACGCGGAGTGGACCGATTCGATCGACGACCTCTCGCAGCCCGGGCCCGGCACGACCTCGCAGAAAATGCACGTCGCGCAGATCAAGGCCGAGAATCCGAAAGTCGACGCCGTGCCGTTCAGCGTCGAGCATGCGGTCGGCGACACGAAGTACCACGCCGTGACGTACAACGCGGTCGCGTCGACGCGCTTCCGCGAGTACTTCCCCACCGCCATCACCGACGAACCGCTGAACCTCATTCGTCCGACCGTGGCGGAGAGCACCACGCCGCCCGCGGGAATCGCATCGCAGCTCGCCGAGATCCCCAACTCCGCGCGCCCTGCCGCGCCGAAGCTGCAGTACCTCGTGCCGGCGTTCGCCTGGAATCGCAAGGCCCCCGGCGGCGGCATCTTCACGACACGCCGCCGCGGCGGCGGCCTGCGCGTGTATCTCGACCGCCCCTGGTATTCGAGCGGCGACAACGAGCTCCTCGGCGTGGTGCTCCGTCCCGCCGGCGCTCTGATCGGATCGCCACAGGCCGAGGCGTTGAAAAAGTACACGAGTGAATGGGGCATGGACCCGATCTGGCCCGCGGCGGAGACGCCGCCGCTGACGCCCGGCAACTTCGCGGACGTCGTCACGCAGGGCACGAACGTACTGCTCGCGGAGCTGAACGAGCGCGTCGACGTCGTCGGCTACAAGCCGGAGTTCGATGCGGCGCGCGGTCTCTGGTACTGCGACCTCCTCATCGAGCCCGCCACCGCGTACTTCCCGATGGTGAAGCTCGCGCTGGTGCGCTTCCAGCCGGTATCCGTCGACGGCGCGCACATCTCCGCGGTCATCCCCGCCGACTTCATCCAGGTCGTGCCGAATCGCGACGTGACGTACGACGCGTCGCAGCTCGACGTCGACGGCACGCTGACCGTCGAAGTGAGCGGACCGACGTATCACTACCCGCAGCTCGAGGACTCCGGCGTGTCGGAGATGGTCCTGCGCCTCGAACAGCGCTCCGCGATCGACGCCGACGGCGAGCTCGGATGGGAACCGATCCTGACCGAGCGCATCCCCTCGATCACGCGCAATCGCGAGCTCTCGACATGGCGCACGACCGTGACCGTCGCGCCCCGCCCGACCCCGCTGCGGATCGTCGTGCTCGAGCTCGAGCGCTACGCGAAAGACAACCGTCTGATCGAGGGCGACCCGCTGCGCGTGCTCGAAGGCGTGCAACTCCCCGCCATCGGCAACGTCGCCGCCGGCGGGACGTTCCTCGATCTCGCGCTCGGATATCGGGTGACGTTTGCGGACGCTGTAGAAACGTGATTGGTAGTTGGTGGTTGGTGGTTGGTGGTTGGGGAAGTCACACCAATCACCAACTACCAATCACCAGCCACTATCGCGCGGCGACAATCCGCTCAACGACATCCGCGCCCACCAGCCCCGCCTTCGCCAGCCTCGGCACCAGCTCACGCCAGCCCGGCTCGATTTTGTACGCGCGCGCGAAGAGCGGCAGCGCTTCGTCGATGCGGTTCATGTTCACGAGGGCGAGCGCGTGCCAGAACGTCATCTCCGCGAGGCGGCTCGGCGGGATGCCGGACGTCGACGTGGCGATCGCTTCGGCGGCGCTGTATTCGCGGAGCGCGGCTTCGTTGTCCTTGTGCTCCACCGCGAGGTCGCCGGCGTTCATGTGGTTGTACGCGCGCTGCAGCGCGACGAGGCGGCGCAGCTCGTCGAGCGGCCGCGGGGCGTCATCCACGCGCACGTCGAAGACGCGGTCCTGCCACGCGCGTCCGGTCGACGCCGCGCTGACGACGATCAGCGCCGCCGACTGCTTGCCGCGGATGTCGCCGCCGGCGGACTGCGCGGCGTCGAGCGCGGCGAGCATGCGCTCGGCGAGATCGCCCTTCGACTCCGCGTACGCCTGCGCCATCGCCGGCCAGACGCGATCGTTCGCCATCAGATTCGCCTGCACCGCGAAGTCGCGTCCTGACGCGAGCACGCCTCCCGCGGAGCCGCACTCGATCTTCGCTTCGCCCGTCGCATTCGCCGCGATTCCGCCGGCGGCGACGATGTCGCGATTGCCGGTGAACGTCGCGACGTTGCCCGCGGCGTCGACGATGCCGACCTGCCGCACCTCGCACGCGCCGTCGCCGCCGAGGAGCGCGCGCAGTGCGACGGGCGCACTCTTCCCCGCGCGCAACAGCTCGAGCCCGAGCTTGCCGTACGACGGATCGACGAAGCTCTGCGTCGCCACCGCGCCCACACCCGCCTCCGCCCACGGCACGATCTGCCCCACCGCGAACCAGTGCGACTGCACCGCCACCCCGATCTGTCCCGTCGCCGGATCGCGCGCGACGATCGAGAAGGTGTTGACGGGACGTTGCTGCGCGGCGAGCGGGATGGCGAGCAGGAGGAGGGAAAGCAGGCTCTTCATGAGTTGGCGATTATAGAGTTATTATGATTGCAGTGGCCCCATGAAGATCCCATCGATCACCCTCCTCCTCTCTCTTACGCTCGCCTCGACAATCACCGCCGCTCCATGGACCACCGGAGGTCCGCGCGGCGGATATTTCGAGTCGCTCTCGGCGACGGCGTCGAATCCGAGCGTCGTGTACGCGGCCGGCGGTCAGGGCGTGTTTCGCACGGACGATAACGGCGCGACGTGGCGCGACGTGAGCTCCGGCCTCGGCGCGACGCGGCTGGTGGTCGCCGATCCGTTCGATCCGAATACCGCCTGGACCATCGCCGCCGGCGACATCCGTCCCGCGCACCGCACGAACGACGGCGGCGCGACGTGGACGCTCCTCGAGACCGGCCTGAAGCGCACGAGCGCGATCGTGGTCGATCCGAACGACGCGAAGACGCTCTACGCCGCCGCCGACTGCGGCAACTATCTCGAGCCCTTCACCGAGGGATCGGGAATCCGGAAATCGACGGACGGCGGACGCACGTGGCGCCCGGCATCGGCGGGACTCACCGCGTCGATCGGCGTCTGCGTCAGCCAGCTGACGCTCGATCCCGCCAACACGGCCCACCTCTTCGCGCAACTGCAGTATGACCGCGCATGGGAGAGCTTCGACGGCGGGTCGTCCTGGGCGCGCACCAGCGGCGCGATTCCGACGCGCGAGGTCGTGATCGATCCGTACCAGCCGGCGGTTCGCTACGGCACGGATGGCAGACAGGTCGTTCGCTCCGATGACGGCGGCGTGCACTGGTCTCCGCAGGCGGCAGCCGGCATGCCGCCGGATCCGGTTTCGGTGCCGCGGCTCGCCGATCTCTCGCTCGACCCGGTGACGCCGCGCATCTTCAGCGCGACCGCCGCGGGACTCTTCCGCAGCGGCGACGGCGGAAAGAGCTGGGTGCCGGCGGGCGACGTGCCGCGCATCCGGGTCAACTCGGTCGTGTTCAATCCGAATGAGTCGACGGTGATGATCGGCACGTCGCAGGGCGTGTTCCGCGCGCCGTCGCCGGCCTTCACGCCATGGACGCGGCTCGACGTGCCGGAGTCGGCGATCCTGGTCGAACAGATCGCGGTCGATCCGCGGCGCTCATCGATCGTCTACGCGTCGACGGCCGACAACTTCGTCGGCGTGTCGCAGGGCCGGATCTTCCGCAGCCGTGACGGCGGCGGGAGCTGGGAGCGCATCGGCGGAGAGTTCGTCTGGCGCGCGCGGGTCGGCGTCGACGCGAGCGGCGATCTCTGGTTCGCGGCGATCAACTCCACGACGCTGCAGCGCGTGCCGGCGGGAACGAATGAGGTGACGGCGATCGCGCGCACGTTCAGCCCGATCTCCACGATCGCTGCGCATCCGACGGTCCCGGGCCGCGTCTTCGCCGGCTCCGCGAGCGGACAGATCGTGCGCTCCAGTGACGCCGGCGCAACGTGGACGACGTGCCAGTCCGTCGGCTCGCCGCTGCTCCAGCTCGCGCTCGATCCGTCGAGCGACACGGTTTTCGCCGCCTCGGGGCGCGGCGCGTATCGCAGCACCGACGGCTGCGCGACGTTCGAGCGCGTCGCCGAGAACGAGACGATGATGATCGCGGCCGCGCCGTCCAATCCATCGATCGTCTATCGCTCGGCGAAAGACTCCAGCCTCGTGGGGCGGATCTGGCGCAGCGAGGACGGCGGGACGACCTGGACGGCGGCCACGCCGTTGCCGTTCGGCAGCCTCGGCGCCGCCGAACCGATCGTCGTCGATCCGCGCGACGCGCAACGCCTCTGGATCGCGCATGGCGCCCAGGGCGTCTGGGAGTCGGCGGACGGCGGCGCGTCGTGGCGGAACCTCTCCGATGGACTGCCCGTGCATGGAGCGACGGCGCTGGCCATCGACAGCGGCGGAAATGTCCTGCACGCCGGCGCAACCGCGCGCGGTGTATGGGAACTGCGCGTCCGCGGACGCCAACGCGCGGTGCGCCGGCCGTAGCGGCGACATATCATCGCGGCATGGCCGAGCCCAAAAAACGTCTGAAGCTCGATGAGGTCTGGCGCGAGGCGCGCGACCTGGTGTGGGCGCGGCGGGGGCGGCTCGCGCTCGGGCTCGCGCTGATGCTGGTCAGCCGGATCTCCGGCCTCGTGCTGCCGGCGACGTCGAAGTACCTCATCGACGACGTGATCGGCAGGGGAAAGCACGACCTGCTGCCGCTGCTCGCGCTCGCGGCGGGGCTGGCCACGCTCGTCCAGGCGGCGACGTCGTTCGCGATCTCGCAGATCCTCGGCGTCGCGGCGCAGCGCGCGATCACCGACATGCGCCGCAGCGTCGAGGAGCACGTGCTGCGTCTGCCGGTGTCGTACTTCGACTCGACGAAGTCGGGGATCCTGATCTCGCGGATCATGAGCGATGCCGAGGGGATCCGGAACATCGTCGGCACGGGCCTCGTGCAGCTCATCGGCGGAATCGTCACGGCGATCCTCGCGCTGTTCGTGCTGTTCTATCTGAACTGGAAGCTGACGCTGATCACGCTCGTGACGCTGGCGATCTTCGGCGGCGTGATGGCGTTCACGTTCAAGCGCGTCCGCCCGCTGTTCCGCAAGCGCGGCGAGATCAACGCCCAGGTCACCGGCCGCCTCGGCGAGAGTCTCGGCGGCATCCGCGTGGTCAAGGCCTACACGACCGAGAAACGCGAAGACATCGTCTTCACGAAGGGCGTGCACAACCTCTTCCGCAACGTCGCGAAGACCATCACCTCCGTCTCCGGCATCAGCGCGTTCGCGACCGTGATCCTCGGCATCGTCGGCGTGATCATGATGCTCGTCGGCGGACGCGCGATTCTCGCGGGCACGATGACCCTCGGCGATCTGATCATGTACATCTTCTTCACCGGCCTCCTCGCCGCGCCGATCATGAGCATCGCCTCGATCGGCACGCAGATCACCGAGGCCTTCGCCGGGCTCGATCGCATCCGCGAGATCATGAAGCAGCGGACGGAGCTCGATGAAGACGCGACGCGCGAGCCGGCCGGCGACATCCGCGGCAACATCGCGTTTGAGAACGTGACCTTCGAATACGACGCCGGCGTGCCGGTGCTGAAGAACGTCTCGTTCGTCGCGCCCGCGCGCACGACCACGGCGCTGGTGGGGTCGAGCGGCTCCGGCAAGAGCACGCTGATCAGCCTCGTCATGACCTTCAACCAGCCGCTGAGCGGACGCGTGCTCGTGGACGGCCGCGATCTCTCCACGCTGCGCATGCGCGACTACCGCTCGCACCTCGGCATCGTGCTGCAGGACAACTTCCTCTTCGACGGCACGATCGCGGAGAACATCCGCTACGGCCGGCCGGACGCTTCCGAGGCGGACGTGCTGGAGGTCGCGCACATCGCGCACGTCGACGAGTTCGTCGAGCCGCTGGAGAAAAAGTACGACACCATCATCGGCGAGCGCGGGATCAAACTCTCCGGCGGCCAGCGCCAGCGGATCGCCATCGCGCGCGCGATCCTCGCGAATCCGTCGATTCTCATCCTCGACGAGGCGACATCGAGCCTCGACAGCGAAAGCGAGGCGAAGATTCAGGACGGCCTGCGCGCGCTGCGCCGCGGCCGCACGACCTTCGTCATCGCGCACCGGCTCTCGACCATTCGCGGCGCCGATCAGATCCTCGTGCTCGAAGGCGGCGAGATCGTCGAGCGCGGCACGCACGCGCAACTCCTCGCCGCGAACGGACGGTACCGCCAGCTCTACGACCGCCAGTACAACTTCGAGACCGATCAGTTTGTTAACCCCGGTGAGGACTTCCTGCCGGTCCCGGAGGGCGGGCGTCCCGCCCGCCGTTGACGATGGCGGGCGGGACGCCCGCCCTCCTTTACCCCGCGTACATCTGCAAATCGGTGCCGACGCGATCGGCCATCTCACACGTCGTGTCGAGATCGGGATGACGCACGAACACGAAGCCGTCGGAGAGCAGCGTCTTCACCCAGTCGCGGCGATGCGCGCCGACGGGCAGGAGCTCGAGCGCGGGGATGTGCTCGCCGAATGAGGCGAGGATGCGGTCGAGCCCTTCGATGCGGCGGATGTGTCCCTGCCCCTGCGCGCGCTTGAAAATGATCGCGCAGTTGTAGAGGCGCTCGACGTCGACGTCCCACTTCCCGTTCACCACGGCATCGGACCAGCCGGTGAAGAGATCGATGTCGCACGCGAAGTTCATCGTGTCGACCGTGTGCGCGCCCGGCGGACGCGCCGCGATCTCGCCGAACACCGCCTCGCCGTCGCTTTTGCGATACCACTCCATGTGCGTGAACCCGCTCTCATGCTCGAGCGCCTTCAGCACATTGCGGCCCAGCTCGCGCCCCGCCTGCAGCTCCGGCGCCTTGACGTCGCGCAGCGTGATCGTCTGAGGACTGATCCACTCCACGCTGCGGCCGACGAGAGGCCGCGGGCGATACCAGGAAAAGTTCTCGAACACGACCCGCCCGTCGATGGAGATCGTGTCGTACGTGTACTCCTCCGCCTCGATCCACTCCTCGATGTTGTACTCGCGGTTGCGCCCCGCCTGCGCGAGCGCGCGCTCCATCTCGGCGTCGGACTCCACGCGGAACGTATGCTCCGAGCCCGCGCCGGCGATCGGCTTGAGACAGACCGGATAGCCGACGCGCTCCGCGGCGCCGATGCACTCGTCGCCGTGATTCGCGCGCTGATGCCGCGGCGTGCGCAGCCCCGCGTCGCCGACGGCCTGCTTCATCTTGTCCTTGTCTCGGAAACGGAGGACCTGGTCGTAGCGCATGCCGGCCGCGCCGAATGCCTCGCGCAGGCGCGCCGCGAGCAGCACCGCCGGCTCCCACAGCGACTCCACGCGATCGAACGACATCGAGCCCGCCCAGCGGCGCACCGTATCGACCGCGCCCTGTTCATCGAACAGCGAGTCGATCTGGCAATAGCCGCTGAGGCACTCGCGCACGAGCGGCGGGAGGTGGCTCTCCGGCACCTGATCGACGGCGAACACGCGCGCGCCCGTGCGCGCCACGCCGCGAGTGAAGTACGGCAGTTCCGGCGGATACGCGCAGCCCAGCATCAACACGTTCTTCGTCATCCCAGCTCCACTCGAATGAGATTGATGATCGTTTCCAGCGCCCGCTCCAAGACCGCGGTCTCGCGATCGCGAACGATGATGAAGCCTTCGCCCTCGTAGCCGCCGGCGGGCATCTGCCCGATCGACGGAATCCGCGCCGCGACGACGAGCGAGCCGACCTCGCGCGCCGCATCCTCGACGCGATGAATCGCCTTCACGCGCCCCTCGCCCTGTCCGCGCAGAAACGCGACGCCGGCGGCGTACCGGCGCTCCGGCGCGTCGAACGTGCCGAGGATCATCAGACGCACCCACGCGTCATCGAAGTCGAACTCGTGCGCGTACGAAACGAGGTCCATGATCTGCGCTCCCGGCGGACGCGCCGCGACCTCGGAGATAGCGATCGTGCCATCGCGGCGGCGGAACCACTCGAGATGACAGAGCCCCGTCTCCATGCCGAGGACTTCGAGCGCGCGCGCGGCGGCCGCGCGGATGTCGTCGTATCGCGGATCGTCGATCTCGCGCGGCAGCGTGATGCACCACTGAATCCATTCGTTGCGCAACACCTCGAGCGGCGTGGGCCGATAGCGCGTCAGCGAGTGCCAGACCATGCGCCCATTCACACACACGCCCTCGAACGAATGCTCCTCGCCGACGATGTGCTCCTCCAGCAACCCCGGCGGCGGCGAGATGCGCAGCGCGTCGCGCAACTGCTCCGCGTTGTCGATGCGATACGTCGACCGCGCACCCGCCCCCTCGATCGGCTTGTACACGAGCGGATAGCCGTTCGACTCCGCGAAGCGCCACGCGTCGTCATCATTCGCGAGCCGCGCATGCCGCGCACACGGCAACCCCGCGCCGTCGAACAGCTCCTTCATCCGCGCCTTGTCGCGAAAGTTGTGCGCCGCCTCCGCGCGCATCCCGGAGATGCCGAACCTCTCGCGCATCTGCGCGATCGGCACCTGCAACTGCTCGTATGCCGCGAAGATCACATCCACCCCGCCCATCCGCGCCGCAACGTTCTCCACCGCCCACGCGAGCTGGTCCACGTTCAGGATGTCGTCGACGCGCCAGTGCTGCGCAACGTCCACGCGCAGCTTCTCCGCCGGATCCTGCGTGATCACCCCCAGCCGCACGCCCTCGATCCGCGTCGCGGCGGCGATGACGCGGGAGGCATTCTCCGAAAGGATCGGAGCGGCGAAGATGACGTTGGGCATGGGGCGCTCAGGATGACACGGATGGGCGGGGGTTGAACAGCGGCCGGAGCGCCGCCGGGCTCGTGTCTATGGGAAGACCGGCACGCCGAGCGTGGCAATGAGCTTTCTCAGCCGGCCGTCGATCGTCACGACCGCAGCACCCTCCCGCCGGGCGAGAACCGCGTAACAAACATCGTAGACGGAGTGGCGCCGCGCCGATGCCTCCCGAAGTACTTCCTGCGCGATCTCTGCTACGGGATGATATCGATCGACCAGCTTCAGAACGGCGTCGAGCCGCTCCGCCGCTTCCTCGAGCGCGAGCTGTCTCGCTGAGACATACTTCCACAGTCCACTCGTCACCTCGGCGACGAAGAGCTCGGGCGCAATCACTACGGCGGCACCATCGAGCAGATCGAGGACAGCAGCGCCGGATTCACGACCGAGGACAGCCGCGAGGGCCGCGGACGCGTCGAGAACGACCTTCATCGGCTCCGGTCTTCGCGAATGATCCTGACCGGGTCGAGCGCTTTCTTTGGCAGCACCGGCGGGTAAGCGCGAAGCCGCTCGATCACTGCCTGGCGCGTCCGCCGGGACTCCAGCTCGGGAATCCGGGACAGATCGGCGATCGCCTGCTGCGCGAGACTCCTCCGTTGCCTGTTCGCTCGCTCCGCAAGCGCATCGTAGACGTCTTCCGGAATATCACGGATCTGAAGAGACGGCATGAGCACCGAAACGCATGCACTTCGTGTAATCATTCCAGAGTCGCGCGAGGCGCAAGAATCGTCAAGAACTCCGGCCGGGGCCGCGGCTACACTCCGGCGCATGAACCTGAAAGAGATTCGATGGGGCGCGGCATTTGGCGGGGCGCTGGCTGCCGTGGTCGTGCTCGTTGTCGCTGCCTTCGCATGGGTGGCGATCTACAGCTATCTGCTGCATCCAGGCGAATCGCCCGCGTTCTATGAGCAGTACGCGGTGAGGGCGAGCCCGTGGGTGTCGCTGGTCCTGGGATTCCCCGTGTTCTATCTGGTCTGCCGCTGGATCGGGTCTCGTTCCCCCGCGAGGTCGTGGCCGACGGCGATGGGTTTGTTCGGCATCTACCTGCTCGTGGATCTTCCGCTGGCGCTCCTCGGCGGTGACAATCCCACCGTTACCCCTTTGTATCTGACCGTGAACTTTCTTCTGAAGTTCCTCGCCTGCCATTTCGGCGGCCGGCGCGCCGCGGCGGTGATCGAGGCCGCGTCGCCGGCGTGAAGCAGGATTGGGAGACGCTGATCCCGTTGCTGGTCCACATCCAGGCCAACCTGGATCAGGATCTCTCGCTGGCGGTGCTCAGCCGGAAGGCGGGACTTGCCCCGTTTCACCTGCAGCGCCTCTTCAAGGCGGTGATCGGGGAAACTCCGAAGGAGTACACATCGCGCCTTCGAGTCGAGCGAGCAGCGTTTCGTCTGCTGATCCATGAGTCGAGTGTGCTCGACATTGCGCTGGAATGCGGCTTCCAGAACCACGAGACCTTCATCCGCGCGTTCCGCCGCCGGTTCGGCAAGTCGCCTCGCGACTACCGCAAATGGATGCAGAGCGAGGTCGCTTCAGGGACCGAGCACATTCAGAGCGAATTGCCCGATGCGGCGCAGGCGTTCGAGATTTCGGCGACCAAAGTGATCCCGCTGCGGCCCATGCATCTGGCCTTCCGGCGGCATGTGGGGCCTTACGAATCGGTCCCCGAATCGATTTTCGACGAGTTGGAACGATGGGCGATCGCGGGGCCCGGGCGCCAGTTGCCCGGACCTCCGGTGTGGATGGGGATCGGGCACGATGCGCCGGTCACGACTCCGCCCGAGCAACTGCGCTTCGACGCGGCGCTGGTGGTGCCCGGCCCATTCGCGCCCGAGGGTCGGATCGGGTACCAGTTCCTGGAAGGCGGACCTTTCGCGGTCACGACCCACGCCGGATCGTACGAGACGCTGCCGGCTGCCTACGCCACGATCTTCCCGCGGGTCATGGCTCTCGCCGGTTACCAGTTCGTGGGTCTGCCGGTGGTGGAGATCTACCACACGGCACGAGTGAACGTGCGCTATCAGCTGAACCACACCGATATCTGCCTGTCAGTGGCGCGCTGCTCCTGACAGCACGAACGCTTCCGTTTTCAGCACGAGGGTCTGACGCTCAGAGCCCGTCACTGGCAGTGCAAGCGAAATGCTTCAATTTTCAGCGCGAAGCTCTGACGCTCAGACCCGCGGCTCTGGCGCCCAGACCCGGACGCTTGCCGCGCAAGCACGAACGCTTCAATTTTCAGGATGCGGCTCTGACGCTCAGAGCCGGTCGCTTGCCGCGCAAGCGAGAATGCTTCAATTTTCAGCGCGCGGCTCTGACGCTCAGACCCTGTCCCTTCCGCGCAAGCGCGAATGCTTCCATTTTCAGCCTCGAAACTCTGACGCTCAGACCCGCGGCTCTGGCGCTCAGACCCGGGCGCTTGCCGTGCAAGCGTGAACGCTTCCATCTCAGTGCGAGGCTCTGACGCACCGCCCGGGGACAGCCGGTAGCTCACCCCGCGTCGCCGCCAGGGTCAGGCCGACCTCCTCGACGGCTCCTTCTAGCCCGCCTTCTCACGTCGCTGTCGTCGCGAGTCCGGCGCGACGGCGGCGGATCCTCCATAGCCAATAGAACATCGCGCCGAAGAGCAGCAGGATCGGCAGCGCGCGCATCGGCCCGGTGGTGAAGGGATACGGAAGGACTTTCGCCACGCGCTCGCGGATGGAGAAGAACGATCCGGCGGCGATGAACAGCGCGAAGCACATCCGCCACAGATGCCGCCCCAGGCGCGCGCCTCCCCGCGGCATGCCGGAGCGCAGGATGCGCAGGTCGCCGATCGCCGCGAGACTCAGGACGGTGGCGATGAGGAGGGGTGCGACGAAGGGGATGCCGTTGTACGTACGCCCGGGGAGGTTGAAGATCCTCACACTTCCCACGGCCGCGAACGTCGCGAGCACGAGCGCGACCGTCAGCGCCACACCATTGATCCACCGGGTCGCTCGCGTCACGGGGCGGACCGTCGTCAGCGCGGTGATGACAAAGTACGCGGTCAGCAGGCCGCTGCGTATCTGCGGATCGCTCGGACTCCTGAGAAACGCCAGGATCGAGGCGGTGAAGCCCATGACCAGCATCGCGTAGACGAACACCAGCCCGATGCGGCGGTGGATCGTCCCGCCCTTCTTCACGGAAAGAGCGATGGCGCCGAGGATGATGGCGAGGCCGCCCGCGGCAATGTGAACGGCTAAGAGCATGCGGCCCGCCACCGTTCGATCTGCACTCCCCTGACCAGCAGCCACACCGCCAGCGACATCTCACCGATGAACACGGGAGCGGCCATGATCATGAACGCGCGACCGGCGAACTGCGGTGCAAGGATCAGCGTGAAGCTGTTGAACATGTACGCCACGCCGGCAAGCTGGTACACGACGCCGATCGATTTCGGGAGGTAGCCCGACCTGAAGAACAGGTATCCCGTCACAAGAAAGAATGGGCCGAACATCAGCAGGGCGATGCCGAATCCGAATACGTGCGCTTTCATCGCCAGCGCGGTCATCGCCTGAAGCTGGCCGGGCGTGAACGCGGTCAGGTACGCATTCCGGCCGATCGGGAACAGCGCTTCCACGAGCTGGATCACATACGCGCTCTCGACGGCGAGGCCGAGGGCGTTGAACAGCAGCGCCAGGAGCGCGAGCTCTTTGTGCACGGGCCGCGTCAGTACGTAGAGGACCATCGCGATGACGGTGGCAATGAGCAGCAACAGCAGCTCGATCACGATGCCGGTCCGCCAGAGCAGCTCCATCTTCTGCAGATTCGCGAACGTCGCGGCTGCGTCGCCCGCGACCGTGATGCGGCCGCGAACGAAGAACTCCTCGAAGGCGCCGAGGGCGATCATGATCAGGTACAGGACGCCGCCCACTCGCGCCCAGGCCTGTGGATTGAGCTCCCGGTTCATTCGCCGTCTCCCCGGCGTCGCGGGGTCCGGAGTGCGCGCGCCGCGAGGATGGCGGAAAAGGCCCCGGTCGCGCCGATCGCGAGGACTGTCCAGACGAACAGGAAGCCTCCGCTGGAGTTGGCGATCCTGCTTCCGTGGCTGGCCCCTCTCGAGTGAAGGATGGGCATCGCCGCCGCGGCGAGTCCCCCGAGGAGCATGATGATTTGCCCCGACCGCCGGTCGGCCAGCATGAGTGTCCCGCAGAGGTAGACGACCATGATGAGGACGACAATCATGTTTTCGCGCCCTCCCTGCGACATCCCGCGAATGATGTCGTCCGTCACGTGAATCGAAAACAGGAGGATCGTCAGCAGTGACATCACGGTCAGGATGACGTTGTTTTTCAGTGGTGGCATGCGAGGCAGGATCGCGGCATGCGTGCGCACGGGCAACGGGATTGCGACGAAGCGCGGATTCGCGCGGACGAACGGCGGGCGGGCTACATCTGCCGGAACAGATGGACGTAGTTGCGGCTCACGGGCAACACCTCGTCGCGGCCCTTGAGGTGAATCTCCGCGGTTTCATTGTCGTGCCGCCGCACGTGGCGGATCGCGCGCAGGTTCACCACGACCGAGCGATGGACCTGCGCGAATTGCTCCGGGTCGAGCTGCTCGAGCAGCTCCCTGAGCGCGATCCGCACGACCGCCTCGGCGGGTTTGCCTCCGTCGCGCCAGGCGACGAGTGTGTACTTCGCGTCCGACCGGAGGTAATCGACGTCGTCGATGGCGATGAGGCGCACGGTCTTCCCCGCCTGTGCGCGGATCCATCGCAACGGCTCGCTCCTGCCGCCGCCCTGCAGTTTCGCGAGCTGGGCCGTGAGTTGTTGCAACAAATGTTCGGTGTTGATCGCGGGCCTCGAGGACTGCAGACGTTCCTTGAGCCGGCTGACCGTTTCCGCGAGCCGCGCCGGCTCGACCGGTTTCAGCAGGTAATCGAGCGCGCCCTGCGCGAAGGCCTGCACGGCGTAGTGATCGTACGCGGTGACGAACACGAGATGCGCGCGGCGGCCGATGTGGTTCGCGGCGTCGACGCCGGAGAGGCCCGGCATGTGGACGTCGAGGAAACAGATGTCGGGATGCAGCTCGTCGAAGAGCCGCACCGCCTCCCGCCCGTTCCGCGCCTCGGCCACGATCTCGAGCTCCGGCCAGACGGTCGCGAGCTGGCGCCGCAACGCGTCGCGCAGCAGCGGCTCGTCGTCCGCGATGAGCGCCGTCGCGTGGGAGCTCATGTTTGTGCCGGCATCTCGACTTCGACCGCGACTCCGCGCGGAGCGCCGGAGATCAGGCGCAATTCCGCGTCATCGCCGAAGATGAGCTGGAGGCGGCCGCGCAGCGTTGCCAGCCCGGTCCCGAGACCGTTCGCCGATGGCTGGAGTCCGGCGCCGGTATCGGTGACGCGCACTACGCAACGTTCGCCGCGCCGTTCGATGTCGATGTCGATGCGGCCTCCTTCTTCGCTGGGATCGATCCCGTGCCGCACGGCATTCTCGACGAGCGTCAACAGCGTAGTCGGCGGACAGCGAACCTTCAGCGCCGACGGATCGACGTTCATTGCGTATTGCAGGCGATCGGGCATGCGCATCTGCATCAGCTCGAGATACGGCCGGACGAGCTGCAGCTCGCGCTCGATGGTTGCGGTTTGCTCTCCGGTCGTGGACGGGAGCAGCGGCACCGCCGCGCGCAGATATGCGATGAGGCTCCGCAGCACGGCCGGCGCCCGCGGCGAGCTCGCGTCGACGAGCTCCTGCACGTTCGCGAGCGTGTTGAAGAGGAAATGCGGCGCGACCTGCGCCTGCAGCAGATGCAAACGCGCGTCGAGCGCCTGCCGCTCGAGCTCACTCCGCTCGAGCGCGAACGAAAGCTCCTGATCGCGTGCGAACGCTTCCTTCTGCCGGATGATCGCCGCGAGCGCCGTCCATGGCGCAAGCAGAACGCCCACGACCGTGATCGTCGTGAACCCGGTCAGGCGGCGCGGATCCTTCCAGAACGGCGGTGCACCTGCGGGCGTCGACAGCACATAGACCAGCAGTGTCGTCGCGGGGATGGAAACGCCAACGGCGATCACCTGGAGTGTCCATCGCTGCAGCCATCGCGGCAGCCTCCGCGGCCACGCTTCGAAGAGTGTGAAGGCGGCTGTCGCGGACAGGCCGACGATGATGACGCGGAGCATGAGTGAGAACGTGGAGTTCTTCCAATGGCTCTGCATCATGAAGCCGACAATGATCGAGATCGTCAGCGCTACGGCCACGCGCCGCGCGATCTTCGCAACGAAACCGGCGGGTCTCGCGGCTGCCGCCAATTCGGACATTGCGGCTGAGGATACTTTAAGAAGACGCGATCAGACTGCGGCGCCAGAACCGCGAATCCGGCCAGCGCTGCTCGAGCGCGTACGTTCCGCGGCGCAGCGCGACGTAGCCGTTCCACATCGCGTCGACGGTGGCGGTGTAGCGGGCGACGTCGCCGTTGAGGACGGCGCGCGCGGCGTTCATGCCCGTCGCGATTGCGTTGCCGAGGCCGTGCGAGGAGAGCGGATCGAGCGCGGTGGCGGCGTCGCCGATGGCGAGCCAGCCCTCGCCCGCGGCGCGATCGAGGCGCGCGCTGCCGGCGTCCACGCGGCGCGGCGCATGACGCAGTGCGTAGCCGTGCGCGCGGATGCGCTCGCGCGTGTGCGTCGCCGAGGCGAGCAGCGCATCCCAGTCGTTGTACAGACGATCGCTCACGAACATCGCGACGAGGCGCGCGTCGGGAAGCGGCGCGCTGTACCACCATCCCTCCTCCACCGCCTCCACGAGCGTGAACGAGTCGTCCATGCCGCGTCCGCCGTTTTCGAGAAACGCGACGAGCGCGACGAGCGCGTGATCGACGACGCGGCGCGCGCCGAGGCGGCGGGCCAGCGCGGCGGCGCGGCCGGTGGCGTCGATGAGCGTGCCCGCCTCGACCACCGTTCCATCGGCGCACGTCAGACGGTGCGGCGCGACATCGGTGACGCGCGCGTTCGTGCGCCGCTCCGCGCCCGCGGCGACGGCGCGATCGGCGAGCATGAGCTCGAAGCGGCGCCGGTCGAGATGCCATCCATGTTCGTACGGCGTGAACACGAACGGCATTTCCTCCGCGACCTCGGAGCCCCACACCGAGCGGTTGCCGTGACACGGCCGATGTCCGTCGCGCGCGAGATCGTCCCACACCCCAAGCTCGTCGAGGAGCGGACGCGCAGCGGGCGGCAGACTCTCCCCCGCCTTGTCCCCCGCGTCGTCATCGCGCTCGAGGATGACGCACGATGCGCCCGCGCGCGCGAGCAGCATCGCCGTCACCGACGCCGCCGGCCCGCCGCCGGCGATGGCTACGTCGAACGTCACCGGAACTTCCGCGGATTCGGCAGATTCACCGGCCGCTGATCGGCGTCGATGACCCGCTCGTCGGTGGCCATCTCGGCGGCCTTCGCGAGCAGCTTCGGCGTCGCTTTCTTCACGTTCATTCCGAGCTCGACGTGCATGACGTCGGGGAACGAAGGCGCGCCCGCCTGCATGGTCACGATTCCGACTTCGTTCCACTTCGCGACGAATGCGTTGATGACCTCTTCATAGTCCTCGCGCGGCGGAAGCGCGCGCAGCCAGTACGGGCGGTTGTCGAATGCAAACGCGGCGGTGCGCTCGTCGATCGGCTTCTTCGTATTGCGCACCACGCCGTACTGTGCTTCGGTCAGCACCGTGTTCGGCACGCGCACCGGCCAGAACGTCGGCAGGAACGGACCGTCCTGCGCGCCGGTGTACGCGTAGAGACAGCTCGACGTGTCGGTCTGCCACGGCACCGCCATCCAGCGGCTCACCGAGCCGGGACCGCTGCCGTCGAGCGGACCGCCCGGGCGAAGCGCGGTCGCGGAGTCGAGCGTCGGTCCGTAGTCGGGCTCCGGACCTTTGCGCAGTTTCAGGCGGAACGGCTTCTCGTACATGATCGGCTGCCGCATCGGCCACGTCATTTCGCAGCCGGGGTGGAACGGACCGCCGATCGTGTTTTCGAGCGCGCCGTAGTCGAGCGCGTACGGCTGCCGCTCGAGCGGGATCTTCGACAGCTCCTGCGGCGGCAGCGCGGGATCGTAGTCGGGGATGAAGTCGCCCGCCGCCCAGCGCCGCAGCATCTCGTACTGCATGTCGGTGACGGCGAGCCACTGCCGCGGATCGTGCGGAGGAATGTCCATCCCGTCGCCGTACACCGGCGGAATGGCATCGGGCTGCATCGCGGTGAACGCGGGACTGCGGAAGCGCGCGTACATCGACTCGCGCAGCGGGCGGACGAATTCCGTGGCGTCGCCGAGGCGCGGGAGGAGATCCGCGAGATCGCTGTTCCAGCCAAACAGTTTCCCGAAGCCGCCGTTCACCCACTGATTGGCGATGAGACGCTGGAAGAGCGGCACGATGTCCTGCTGATACGACGGCTTCGCCGGCATGAGCGACGGATCGAGCTTCCATCCGGCGTCGCGAATGACGTCGTACATCGTGACGAAGGCGATGATGCCGGGCGCGTAGTCGGGCGGCGCGACGACGACCCACGCATGCTCGACCTGCGCCGCTTTGCCCTTCAGCTTCACGGTCGCGGTCACCGGTCCGTCGGCGACGTCGTCGTGCCACAGCGGATTGTTGGCGAAGGTCTTCGCCGGCTTGCCGTTCTTCGAGGCCGATTTGCCAGGCGCCGGCAGCACGATCAGATGTCCCTCGGCATCGGTGCGCAGCTCGCCGAGGTCGACCTTCTTCCCGAAAAACTTCCCGCTGTCGAAGAGCACGCCCTTCGTGTTGCTGCCGCGAATCTCGCGAGGACCGGGATCGATCGCGAGCTGCGTGCGGTCCGGCTCCTTTGCGTTGCGGAGCGCGCTGCTCTTCGGCGGCGTGCCCTGACTCCCGTCGAACTCCGGGATGTCCATCGCCATGTCGAAGTCGTACCAGGCGGCCTTGGTGTTCGCGAGATGCACGGACCACGTGATGTCGACGTCCTTGCCGGGAGTGAGCTCGCCGACGACGTTGTCCTTCGCGTCGTAGGCGTAGATGCGGAAGCACGCGGCCTGCCGCAGGATCTTCCCGCTCTTGTCCTTGAACCCGTTCGGTCCCGGTGCCGGCCTCACCTGACCCGGCACTTCGGGACCGATGAGGAAGTCGCTGCTGCCTCCGACGCGGCAGATGCCGATGGCCGGATGGATTTTGCAGTACGCGATCGATGCGAGGTTCATGGTCTCTCTTTCTCCTTCATCGTAAGGAGTGACCGGGAAGCGCGGAGCCCTACCTCGAAACCGAATGCACCGCCGCTCCGTCGCATCGACATATGCGCAAACCCATTCTTCTCCTCCTCGCGCTTCTCCCACTTCTTCCCTCCATCGCCGCCGCCCAGGAAATCGAAAGCATGGCGGGCGTGCGCCTGACGTTCGATCGCGCCGGCGCGCGCTCGCTGGCGATGGGCTCGACCGGCATCGCCGCGAAGGACCCGGACCTCGCGGCGACGAATCCCGCGGCGATCGCCGGAGCATCGCGATCGTTTTCGATCGAGACGCGCCGCCGCTCGCTCGAAGGGCGCTACATCAGCGATGCCGCGCTGAACACGATCGGCGTCGATTCATCGACGAGCGGCATTCGCAGCGCGTCGCTCACCGTGCCGATGGCGGGAGCGACGTGGTCGTTCTTCTACGACGAGCCGCTGGATGTTCATCACTCGACCGCAACGGCGTTCGCGAATCCCTCCACCGCGGGCCTCTGGGTGTGCGGCGGCCATGTGACCACGTCCTCCTGCAACGGCCCGGCGGTCGCGTTCAATCTTCCGGTGACGTATCCGCTCGACGTCGATCTCCGCCTGCAGCGATACGGCGCGGCCACGGCGTGGTCGCGCGGGCCGCTCGCCGTCGGCGCGTCCGTTCGTCGCGAGCAGCTGCGCCAGCATTCGGCATTCGTCCCCCTCGGCAACTATCCCACCGCGTACGGCGGAACGGCGGAGACGACGGATGACGTGGCGTACACCTGGAGCGCGGGTGCGACGTGGAGCTTCGGAGCGGCCGCGCGCGTCGGTGCGTCGTATGCGTCGGGAGGCTCGTTCGCCGGTGCACGAACGTTCCCCGACAGTCCGACGCAGTCGATCGAGCTTCGCACGCCGCCGTCCCTCGGCATCGGCGTTTCGATCGATCCGCTGCCGCGGCTCACGCTCTCCGCGGACGCGGTGCGCGTCCGCTACAGCGTGATGATGCATGACCGGCGCAACGTCTTCCCGCAGGGCTCGGAGATCGGATATCCCGACGTCACCGAACTGCATGCAGGCGGCGAATATCGCGTGGGCGCGATCGCGCTGCGCGCGGGATGGTGGCGCGATCCGGCGCACGCGCTGGCGATCCGCAACGGCATCACTCCGCCCGCGCCGGTGCAGTACATCCCGGCGATCCTCGACTCGTCCGAAAATCACCTGACCGCCGGCATCGGCATCGGCACGAAGACGCGCTTCGATGCGTCGATCGATCGCGGCGCACGCAGTACGCGGCTCGCGCTCGGCGTGTCGACGACGTTCTGATCAGGAAGCGCGGCGGCGCGCACGCGTGCGCGCCGCTTTTTTCGCCGACGCGGAACGCTCGCTGGCGGTGCGCTTCTTCGCCGCGGAGTGCGCCTGACGCGAGAGCGCTTTCTTCGACGCGGCTTTGTGCGGCAGGCGTTTCAGCGCCTTCTTCGCCGCGCGCGACCGTTTCGCCGACGGCTTTTCTCCGGCGTGCTTCAGCGCACTCTTCGCGCTCTTTCGCGTCTCTTCGGATGCCTCGCCTTTCTCCGGCGGCGGCAACTTCACGCCCGCGCGACGCGCTTTCTGCAGCCCGATCGCGATCGCCTGTTTCGTGCTCCGCGCGCCATGCTTGCCTTCGCGGATGTGCTCGATCTCCTCGCGCACGAACTCGCCCGCCTGCGTCGACGGCGCCTTGCCTTCGCGCTTGTCTTTCCGCGCTCTTCGGATGGTTTCTTTCTCGGGCATGGTGTCTCCTCGGCGCGAAAGCGCAGCAAGGAGAGCGCCACCGTCAGCGCGTTCGCGTCAAACCGCGCGGCATCGCCTTGACCAGTGCGTTGCCGCGCTCGATGCCGTGGCGTTTGTCGAGCATGGTCTGGCGGATGAAGTCGAGGAGGCGGTCGAACTCCATGTCGGCGTCGGCCATCATGCGCGCGAACTGGAGGACGACTTCGACGCCGGCGAGGTTCACGCCGAGGTCGCGCGTGAGGGTGAGGATCATCTCCAGCTTGCGGATCTCATCCTCGCCGTAGAGGCGCGTGTTCCCGGAAGTGCGCACGGGCTTGATGAGACCTTCGCGCTCGTACAGACGCAGGGTCTGCGGATGGATGTTGTAGCGCTCCGCGATGATCGAGATCATCACGTAGCCGTCGGATCTGCGGCGTCCCATGGTGAATAAATGGAGGACAGGCGGGATCGCCTGTCCTCCACTTCAGTTTACTTGCTCTCGTCCACGACTTCGGCTTCGATGACGTCGTCCTTGTTCGACGCGTCCTCGCCGCCGCCGGCCGGGCCGGTGCTGCCGGGCTGCGAGCTGGAGCCGGTGTTCTGGTACATCACCTCGGCCAGCTTGTGCGAAGCCTTCTGCAGCGTGTCGGTCGCGCGACGCAGCTCGTCCACGCCGCCCTGCTCCATTGCTTTTCGAGCTTCGCTGATCGCGCTCTCGAGCGACTGCACGTCGCTGCCGCCGAGCTTCTCGCGGTTTTCGCTCAGCATCTTCTCGACCTGATACACCAGCGTGTCGAGCTGATTCTTCGCTTCGATTTCCTCACGCCGCTTCTTGTCTTCCTCGGCGTGCTGTTCGGCGTCGCGCACGAGCTTGTCGACGTCGTCCTTCGACAGACCGGAGGAACTGGTGATGGTGATCTTCTGCTCCTTGCCGGTGCCGAGGTCCTTCGCCGTCACGTGCATGATGCCGTTGGCGTCGATGTCGAACGTGACCTCGACCTGCGGGACGCCGCGCGGCGCGGGCGGAATGCCGATCAGGTGGAACGCGCCGAGCAGCTTGTTCGCCGCGGCCATTTCGCGCTCGCCCTGATAGACCTTGATCTCCACCGACGTCTGGTTGTCGGCCGCGGTCGAGAAGATCTCCGACTTGCGCGTGGGGATGGTGGTGTTGCGCTCGATGAGCTTCGTCATCACGCCGCCGAGGGTCTCGATGCCGACGGACAGCGGAGTGACGTCGAGGAGAAGCACGTCCTTCACGTCGCCGCCGAGAACGCCGCCCTGCACCGCCGCGCCGACTGCCACGACTTCGTCAGGGTTCACGCCCTTGTGCGGCTCTTTGCCGAAGTAGTCCTTCACCATCTGCTGCACCATCGGGATGCGCGTGGAGCCGCCGACCAGCACGACCTCGTCGATCTTCTTCGGATCGACGCCCGCGTCGGCGAGCGCCTGCTTGAGCGGTCCCATGGTCTTCGAGACGATGTCGCCGATGAGCTGCTCGAACTTCGCGCGGCTCAGCTGCATGTTGAGGTGCTTCGGTCCCGACGCGTCCGCGGTGATGAACGGCAGATTGACGTCCGTGGTCATCGTCGAGGAGAGCTCGATCTTCGCTTTCTCGGCCGCTTCCTTGAGGCGCTGCAGAGCCATCTTGTCCTTCGACAGATCGATGCCCTGGTCCTTGCGGAACTCGTCGATGATCCAGTCGATCAGCTTCTGATCGATGTTGTCGCCGCCGAGGTGCGTGTCGCCGTTCGTCGACTTCACTTCGACCACGCCGTCGCCCACCTCGAGGATGGAGATGTCGAATGTGCCGCCGCCGAAGTCGTACACGGCGATCGTTTCATTGGCTTTCTTGTCGAGTCCATACGCGAGCGCCGCGGCGGTCGGCTCATTGACGAGCCGCTCGACCTTGAGCCCCGCGATCTCGCCGGCGTCTTTCGTCGCCTGGCGCTGCGAGTCGTTGAAGTACGCCGGCACGGTGATGACCGCGCGGTCGACTTTCTCGCCGAGATAATCCTCGGCGGCCTGCTTGAGCTTCTGCAGGATCATCGCGGAGATCTCGGGCGGCGAGTACTGCTTGCTCTGGACCTCGATGCGCACGTCGCCGTTCGACGCCTGCATCACTTTGTACGGCACCATCTTCATCTCTTCATTCACCTCATTGAACTTGCGTCCCATGAAGCGCTTGATGGAGAAGACGGTGTTCTCGGGATTCGTGACTGCCTGGCGTTTGGCGACCTGGCCGACGAGACGCTCGCCGTTCTTGGCGAAACCGACCACCGAGGGGGTGATGCGGCTTCCTTCGGCGTTCACGATGACCTTCGGCTCATTTCCTTCCATGACCGCGACGACCGAGTTGGTCGTGCCGAGGTCAATGCCGATGATCTTTGACATAAGTTCTTCTCCTTGTGTGACTTCAAGACAGTGAGTGTCCCGTTGTCAGATTTCGTTGATTATCGAAACCTGAGCCTACCATTGTAAATTCCGGTCGTGCAAGGAGTACACCCGGCGGCGCATCTTGTTATCATGCGTCGAGTTACAGGGAGGCAGAGCAATGAGCAATCAACCTTACGGTTCGCAACCCGCGTGGATCGACGGCCGCACGGCGGAGACCGCCGAGCGCGAGCGGTCGTTCATCCGCAGCGTGTATGGATGGATGTTCGGCGGTTTGATGCTGACCGCGGCGGCGGCGCTGTGGGTCGTGTCGTCCGACGCGATGAAGCAGCTGATCTGGGGCAACCGCTACATGATCTGGGTACTGCTCCTCGCGGAGATCGGCCTCGTGTTTTATCTGTCGCTGCGCATCACGAAGATGTCGCCGGGAACCGCGGCTGCCGCGTTTCTCGTGTACTCGCTGCTCAGCGGACTGACACTGAGCTCGATCTTCTTCGTCTATACGCAGGGCACGATCTTTCAGGCGTTCATCACAACGGCAGGCATGTTCGGCGCGATGAGCGTCTATGGTCTCGTGACGAAACGCGATCTCACTTCGTGGGGCGCGTTCTTCTCGATGGGCCTGATCGGTCTGCTGATCTGCATGGTCGTGAACATGTTCCTCAAGTCGTCCGCCCTCGGATTCGCGGTGTCGATCATCGGCGTGTTCGTCTTCGTCGGCCTGACGGCGTACGACACGCAGAAGCTGAAGGCGTACGCGTCGGCGCCGGAGCTTCGCGAGAATCTCGCGGTGTACGGCGCGCTGCGGCTGTATCTCGATTTCGTGAACCTGTTCCTGATGCTGCTTCGTTTGTTCGGCGGAAATCGCCGATAACTTATTTGTTGCGCCGGCGGCGGCCTCGTGTGTTATTTTAAATAACCATGAGGTACGCCGCTGTCGCGCTCGCCCTCCTGTATGCCGTTGCAGCCTCCGCCGCGTGTCCTGTCATCGCGCCGGGGAATTTCCGATTTTCCCTGTCCCCATGCAGTCCCGTCGACGGGACGTGCCCGAATGGGCCGGTGTCGTTCGAGCTCGTTCCGCAGGAGTCGGGCGGCTTTCCTCCGGCTTTTTACGATCCCGGGTACCGAATTCAGTCCTGCGACAGCGTGACGTGGGAGTTTGGTGATGGAACGACGCAAACCGTCGTCGGCCCGAACGTCATCACGCACGATTACCCGTCCCCAGGCAATTACACCGTGCAGGCCACGGTGACGAATGCTCTCGGCACCGCCACGGCAAGCGTTTCGCGCGTCATTGCAAGCAGTCCGTCGTTTCTCTCGTTCGTTACGGAGTCATCCGCTCTGGTGGCTCCCGGACCGCATCAATTCGGCTGCAGCAACTGCATCGTCGCCGGCGAGGAGAGCGGCTCGGTCGCCATCGAAGTCGAGCGCAGCCTCGATCTCTCGCGAACGGTCTCCGCGGTTGCGACGTTCCTCGGCGACTATCGTCCGACGGTCCCGGCCACGTCGGTGCTGCTGTCGTTCGGCCCCGGCGAGACGAGGAGGAGCTTCACGGTCCCGATCACCGACGACAGCGTCTTTTACGGCCCGCGCTTCATCTCGCTGGCTTTCTCCGACGCGACCGGCGGCACGTTGACCGGCGCTGCCGCAGAGTCGCGGCTCGTGATCGACGACGACGATCCGAGGCCGACGCTTTCGATGAGCGAGCCGCGGATCTTCATCCGCGAAGGCGAAGGCAGGACGCTGGTCTCGACTCCCGTCCAGCTGACCGCGGCGATGGGTCATGACGTGATCGCCAATGTCTTCGTGAGTGAAGGCTCCGCGACGTATGGCGACTACCTCTACGCCTTCGGTTTCAGGATGCCTGCCGGCGAGACATTCACGACGTTCGGGGCAGCGTGGATTCAGGGCGATACGCGCCCGGAGTCCGACGAGCAGTTCACGATCCGGCTCGGCACGTCGTACAGTCCGCCCTGGGATCCGAATTTCGGCGTCGTCGAAACGCTCGTGACCATCCTCAATGACGATGCGGCGTTCCTTCCGGGTGAGATCTACGTTTCGTCGGGAAGCAGCGAGACGCTGACCATCGACGTCGGGACGCCTTACACCGTGCCGCTGCCGATCACGTTCGAATCGACCGCGCCGAACGTCGTCCCCGCGCCGGCGCCGATGGTGATCCCGGCGGGAGAAACGACGGTGGAGGTTCGGGTGTCGGGCGGCGCAAACGGCACCGCCGAGATTCTCGCCACGGTTCCGGATCGGTCGATCGTTCCCGCGAAGATCACGGTGACCGGCGCAAAGCCGGCACAGCGCCGGCGATCCACGCGCCACTGACTCGACGCAGCGGCGGCTTTCGCGCCGCCGCTGCATTGCGGGTTACTGCGACTTGACGTTCGTCACGACGACTTTGCCGCTCGTGCTGACGACGCGAACGTCGCCGTTCGCCGCCGTCGCCGGCTGCGGGTTGTTGATCGACGAGTTGATCGTGTACTGCGGATTCACGTAAGCCTGCGGGCTGGTCACGGTCCGGTCGGAGGCATACGGCCGATTCGCGGGGCCGGGATCGACAGGGCCGAGGACGCGGACGCGCGGCTGATGCTCGGCCATGATCGCGGCCGCTTCGGCGTGCGACAGCGGCGGCTTGTACGAGCGCAGCGGCTGCGCCGGCTCATCGGCGCGCGTGTAGCTCGAGGTCATCGGAGGCGGAGTCGTCGGCACGGACGTGCCGCTGGTGCTCGACGGACTCGCCGGCCCGACGCCCGGTCCGCCGGTGTACGGCTCGCCCGATCCTCTCATCGAGTTGGTGGTACAGCCAAACGCTGCGAGCGACGCCACGAGTGAGAGCGCCAGCAGCGGATTCAAGTTTCGATGGATCAGTACCTTGCGCATGAAATCTCCTTTCGAGTCTACGGCAGGTAACTGGGGGTTATTTAGAGCAATCTGTGTGCCCCTTTGGGGCGGTTGGGAACCCAGCAACCGCTACAATGAGCGGTCCGCATGTTCCAAATCAGCGAGCATGGCAGCACGGTCCGCACCGAGGTTGTGGGAGGAATCACTACCTTCGTCTCCATGGCCTACATCATCGTCGTCAATCCGGCGATCCTGAGCTTCGCGGGATTTCCGCAGGGGCCGAGCACGGTGGCGACGATTCTGACGGCGGTGTTTGGGACACTGCTGATGGGGCTTTACGCGAATCGGCCGATCGCGGTGGCGCCGTACATGGGCGAGAGAACGCGTTCATCGCGTTCGGCCTCGCGGCGTTCGGCATCACGTGGCAGCAGCGGCTCGGCGCGGTGTTCGTCAGCGGGGTGATCTTTCTGATCATCACGCTCCTCGGCGTGCGCACGTGGCTCGCGAGCGCGGTCTCGCCGTCGATGAAGCACAGCTTCGCGGCGGGCATCGGTCTTTTTCTCACGTTCATCGGCTTGTTCGAGACCGGCATCGTGAAGAGCGCGAAGGCGGTGCCGGTGCAGCTCGGCGACATTCGCAGCACGACGGTGCTGCTGGCGATCTTCGGCTTCATCCTCATCGCGGCGCTGCTGTATCGCCGCGTCCCCGGCGCGATCGTGATCGGGATCGCCGTCACCGCGATCGCCGGCGCGCTGTTCGGCGTCGGCAACGCGCCGAAGGCGATCGCCGCGCTGCCGTTCACCGGCGCGTACGATCTCGCGCCGATCGCGTTTCAGCTCGACGTCGTGTCGATCCTGCGCGTGAGTTTCCTGCCGATTCTCCTCACGCTGTTCCTGATGTCGTTCCTCGATACCCTCGGCACGCTCGTCGCGCTCGACACGGTCACCGGCGGAAAGGGCGATCTGAAAAAGCCGATGATCGTCGACGCGCTGTCGTGCGTGTTCAGCGGCGTCGCCGGCACGTCGACGAGCGGCGCCTACATCGAGTCATCCACCGGCATTCGCGAAGGCGCGCGCACCGGACTCGCGTCGGTCGTGACGGCGGCGCTGTTCGCGTTGTCGCTGTTCTTCATCCCGCTCTTCGAGCCGATGCAGTCGTTGCAGTACGCGTACGCGCCGGCTTTGATGATCGTCGGCATGCTGATGCTCGGCGCGGTCACGAAGATCGACTTCGACGACCTGACCGAGCTCGTGCCGGCATTCACGACGGTGATCGTGATGGTGTTCACGTTCAACATCGCGAACGGCCTCACCGCGGGCCTCGTGCTCTACCCGATCATGAAACTGCTCGCCGGCCGCTGGCGCGAGCTGCGCGCCGGCTCGATCGTGCTGGCGCTGCTCTGCGCGATCTATTACGTGTTCGGACTCCCCCACTAAGGCGTGATGCGTTGCAGCGCGTCCGCCGCGCGCTTGTAGTCCGGCTTCAGACGCAGCGCGCGCTGATATTCCGCGCGCGCTTTCTCCTTCTCGCCCGCGGTCTCGTACGCGCGGCCGAGTCCGAACGCGGCGGTGGGCGCGTCGGGATAGTCGCGCGCGTTCGCCTCGAGCAGCGCGACGGCGGCGCGGGAATCGCCCATCTTCAGCATCTGATAGCCGATCACTTCGATGCCCTCGTGCGTGTCGACGTCGGGATGGACCTCGCGAAAGTCCGCGTAGCTCCACATCACCGCCGCGGGATCGGTGCGCTGTGCGTAGAGGTGCTCGAGCAGCGAGCCGAGTCGCGTGCGCGCGAACACGCGCGGCGCGAACCAGGAGGGCGGCAGCTCGCGATTGATCTCGATCGTGCCCCACGTCATCGAGTTGAGCACCTTCCCCGTCGCGAGATCGACCTCGGCATCCTGGAACGCGAACATCACCCCGTCGACCGCGCGCCAGTCGCCGGGACGGCTTTCGGTCTTCACCACGTCGCCGAAGGCATGGAACGGCGCGTTGTAGCGCGACGCGAGCGTGAGGAACGTTTCCTGATCGAAGAAGTGCTGCGTGACGAAGCCGTCGCGCGTCGTGACGATGATGCGATACGCGGGACGGCCGGCGATCGTTTCCTCGGGGCCGCGCTCGATTTTGTTGCCGTGCGTGCGGAAGTCGCCGAGGCGCCAGTCGATGTAGGTGCCGCGCCGGGAGGCGCTCGATGCGGCGCCGACGGTGCGCACGACGATGCCGGGGTTCGCGTAGTACTCCCACGCGCTGCCGTCATATCCCTCCATGATCTCGACCTTCGGATCCTCGGGATTGCCGACGACGCGGTAATACGGCCGCGCAAACGCCATGAACGCGTTCCCGCTGCCGACGTAGTCGCCCTCGCGATACGTCCCGCCGCGATAGACGAGCGTGCGGACGGTGCGAAACTTCTCGGCGCCGCCGCGCGCCTCGATGTGGCGATCGACGATCTGGTCGGCGGTGAGCAGGGCAAGAGTGAGGACGAGAGCGTGCATGTCGACTGCTTCGACTCCATCCCGCGCCTGCGGTTAGCTCAGCGCTCGATCTCGCGCACCTCGATCGTGCCTCCGTACTTCAGATGCGGACACGTCTGCGCGAGCTGCAGCGCGCGCTCACGCGAGTCGGCGGCGATGATGAAGAAGCCGCCGATGCCCGAGCCGCCGTCGTTGGCGAGCTTGTGGCCGTCGAGCACGAAGTCGTTGTGCGACCAGCGGACGTACTCCGCGACGTGCGACTCGTCCGCGGTTCGCGGCGACTCGTGCAGGAACAGCACGAACGAATGCGGCGGCGCGGGCTTCCAGCGGCCGGCGAAAAATCCGGCGGCGAAGACGAGCGCGATCGCGGCGGCGAGCGGGAGCCAGCGGCGGCGCGGGCGCAGCAGGCCCTTCGCGCGCAACGCACCGGCGACCCGTTCCTCCAGCCCCGCGGGCGGCTCGCCCTCACGCGGCAATCCACGCAGCAATTCCTCTTCATTCACAGCAACACCTCCCTGATCCTCTGCCGCGCGCGCGACAGCTGGCTCTTCGACGTCCCGGCGGCGATGCCGAGGAGCGTCGCAATCTCGTCGTGCGTATAGCCGTAGACGTCGTGCAGCACGAGCACTTCGCGGAACCCGTCCGGCAACTCGCGGACGGCGCGCTCGAGATCGACGCGATCGCGCGGCGCGACCGGCACGTCCTCGAAATCCGTAACCGCGAGCACTTCCCGGCGGCGCTCGCGGGCGCAATTCACCACGATCCCGCACAGCCACGTCCGCAACGCCGAGCGGCCGCCGAACTTCGCGCGGCCCGCGGCGCAGCGCAGCCATGCCTCCTGCACCACATCCTCCGCCTCGCGCCCCTCGCCGCCGGTCAGCCGGACGGCGAGCAGATACATCGCGCCGGCGTGCGCGGCGTAGAGGCGGCGGAACGTCTCTTCATCGAATCCGCTCACACTCGATCTTCTCCATCCACCGCTCGGCCCCGTTCGCGTACCACGTCCACCGCGTCGTGAAGTGATCGTCGTCGATGAACTCGACCACCGCCTGGTCCATGTGACCGGCATCGCGCGAGGCGATGCCGGTCGCGTCGCGGAACGTGAACACGATCTTCTTCCCGTCGGGCGAGATCTCCGTCGCCGCGAGCCGCGGCTGATTCTTCGCGACGCAATAGTGCGTCAGCATCAGCGTGCCGCGATCGAGATGGATCATCGTGGCCATGGTCTCGTTCGGATGCGCGTCGAACGACGTCTCCATCACCGCCGAGCCTCCGGCGATGACGCGGAAGGTCATCTCTTCGGTCCAGCCTTTCGTACTTTTGCCACGCCATTTTCCAGCGAGCGATTTGTACCGCTCGAACGCGCGCTCGTGCGGCGAGGGCTCGGCGAAAGCGGCGGCGGCAAAGAGAAGCAGGACTGCGATCGCTCGTTTCATGACTCTGAGTGACCGGGCGCGCGCGAAAGGTTGCACGCTAGTGCAAACGTTTCAAGGCGCTCTGCGCCGCCCAGTACCCGCACATCCCATGAACCCCGCCTCCGGGCGGAGTCGAGCTCGAACAAAGGAAGATGCGGCGGTTCGGCGTCGCGTAGGGGTCGAGGCTTGGGAACGGGCGCGTGAGGAACTGGCGCATCGTGTTCGCGCCGCCGGCGATGTCGCCGCCGATCATGTTCGGGTTGTGCTCCTCGTACTGCGCGGGATTGCGCGTGTGCCGGGCGAGGATGCGCTCGCGGAAGCCGGGCGCGAAGCGCTCGATCTGGCTCTCGATCCGCTCGGTCATGTCCTCGATCGAGCCATTCGGCACGTGACAGTAGCCCCAGCCGGTGTGCTTCCCCGCCGGCGCGCGCGTCGTGTCGAACATGCTCTGCTGCGCGACGAGCACGAACGGGCGCTCGGTCGTCCTGCCGTGAAACACCTCGTACTCGTTGTGCGCGATCTCCTCCAGCGTCCCGCCGACATGCACCGTCGCCGACTGCGCGCACGCTTCCGCCTTCCACGGAATCGGACCATCGAGCGCCCAGTCGACTTTGAACGCGCCCGGCCCGTAGCGATAGTGCCGCAGCTTCGCGACGTACCGCGCGGGCAGCTCGTTTTCCGCGATGTTCGCGAGCTGACGCGGCGTCACGTCAAAGAGGACGACGCGCGAAGCAGGGACGTCGCGCATCGAGCGCACGGGATGTCCCGTTCGAAACTCGCATCCGAGGGAGCGGAGGTAGCTCGTCATCGCGCCGATGATCGACGCGGAGCCGCCGATCGCCGCCGGCCAGCCGGTCGCGTGACCGGCGAGCATGAGTCCGAGCCCGAACGACGACGAGCCGGGATTGCTCAGCGGCAGAAACGAATGCGCCGCGCAGCCGGCGAAGAGCGCGCGCGCATGCGCGGTCTGAAAGCGATTCGCCAGCCGCGTCGCGGGCTGCAGTCCGAGCAGTCCGAAGCGCGCGAGCAGCAGCGGATGATGCGGCACGAGACGGAGCGGACGGAGGATCTCGTCGAACAGGGAATCCGCGTGCGACGCGAGCGTCGCCATCAGCGCGCGGTACGAATGCTCATCCTCGCCGAGGCTGGCGGCCGTCGCGTCGACGGAGACCTCGAGACTCGCGGCGGTGCCGTCGTCGAGCGGATGCGTGATCGCCGCGGGCGAATACGCCCACGCGAGTCCATGCTCCGCGAGCGGCAGCGTGCGCATGAACGGCGAGACCACGCACATCGGGTGGATCGCCGAACAAATGTCGTGGTGAAAGCCGGGAAGGGTGAGCTCCTCGGTGCGCGCGCCGCCGCCGAGGGTGTCTTTCGCCTCGAGGACGAGGACGGAAAGGCCGGCGCGCGCGAGGACGATCGCGGCGGCCAGGCCGTTCGGACCCGAGCCGACCACCACCGCATCCGGAGCGTCAGCCATCAGTGTTTTCCTACCCCCGAAAGTTTTTCACAGTTCGGGGGTAGGGAAATTCCTTCTGCTGACTCTCCTAGGGTGGAGCTGTCTTTCTTCATGCACCTGATGCCACCGATCCGTGAGAGCCGCAGCGACGAGCTGGAGACGATTGTCCTCTCCGAGGAGCACCTCGCCTATCTCGGGCAAATGGCCCGCGAGATGAACCCCGACATGCCCGAGTCGTTCGGCCTTCCGTTCCTGATCCGCACGATCATCGACCGTGTGGAACAGAGCGGGATCGACCTCACCGACGCACGCAGTGAAGAGGACATAGCCCGGCTGGCCGCGAAGCGACTTCGCGGGCAGGCGAACCATCGACGAGACTCGCAGCCTAGCGAGTTGTTTTTCTCTTCGACGGCGACCCGGTCAGCAGCTCGACGATCCCATCGATCGAATCTGCCTGTGACAGGTCGGTTCCGCTCTGGAACGACGCCTCGATCAGGCCGCGGATGATCTCCGCGCGGCTGATCGCCTTGCCATGCTTCAGACGGATGTCGATGGCGAGACGATCGAGATAGGCGACATGACGGTCGAGCAGAACGACCGTGATTTTCGCCCAGGGCTCGGTGTGGACAATGGGACGACCGCGATTGCTCTTTGCAGGACTCACACGTACTCCTCGTGATTGTTTTAAGTGACCGGACTCCTGTGAAGTGTACTGCCTTCGCCGGTCGATGTCTATCTTTCCGTACCTACCTAACGCCATCCGATTTCGGATTTACACAACCCGACTCGGTTCCACCAGGGATTTTTTGCTGAAGCTGCCGGACCTTTGGGGGCGTCGAAGTGCGCGGGGACGGACGTGCACCTCTCGGCGGCACCATATTACCCGCTCTCCGGATATTCGCAACCAGAATACGTTACGAAAATGATGACGCCGTGAAGGCCTCTACGCCTTCGGCAACCGCACCGTGAACACCGCTCCCCTCTCCGCGTTCGTGACCACCACCGTCCCGCCATAGGCATCGACGATCGAGGAGACGATGGCGAGCCCGAGGCCGGTGTGGCCGGCTTCGCGGCGGGCGGCGTCGGGGCGGTGGGTGAAGAAGCGGTCGAAGATGCGGCCGAGGTTGGGCTCGGGGATACCGGGTCCCTGATCGGCGATGCGCGCGGCAATCACAGCGCCCTCGGCGGCAACGCGCACGGAGACCGTACTTCCCGGCGGCGAGAAGCCGGCGGCGTTGTCGAGGATGTTCTCGAAGACCTGGATGAGCCGGTCCTCCGACGCGGCGACGACGAGCGGCCCGTCGCCGAGCTCGAGCTCGAAGCGGAGGCGCGTTCCTTCGCGTAGCTGGAAGCCCTCGACGATGCGCGTCAGCAGCGCGCCGAGGTCCACCGGCTCGAGGTCCTCGCGCACGAGACTCGCGTCAATCACCGACAGTTCGCGCACGCCGGAAAGCAGGCGCTCCATCCGCGCGACTTCCTGCTCGATGACATGCACGAAGCGGCGTTTGTCCGCCGGATCCTTCACCTCGGCGAGCATCTCGTTCGCGTTGCGAATCGAAGCCAGCGGATTCTTCAGCTCGTGCACGACGTCGCCGGCGAAGGTCTCGATGAACGCGACGTGCGCGTCGAGCCGGCGCATGATGCGCTCGAGCGCGCGCGACAGCTCGCCGATCTCGTCGTGGCGATCGGAGCCCTTGAAGTGCGCGCGGATGCGGCCGCGGCGATCGAGTACCGCGCGCGCGTCGACGCGCAGCTGGCGCAGCGGACGGATGATCGTCGTCGAGAAGAAGATGCCGATGAGCAGCGCGACCGCGATCGACGCGAGGAAGATGCGCATCACGCGCAGGCGGATGACGTAGAGGTCCTGCAGGATCGTGTACGTGCTCTCCGACGCGACGACCGCGCCGATCGTCCACCCGCCGACGACGACGGGCGTCATGCGATAGAGCGTGACGGAGCGCTGCTGGCCCGCGGTGATTTTTTTCTCGAAGCCTTCGCGCCCGCGCAGCACCATCCCGATCTCCGGACCTTTGAGGCGCGTGGCGTTGGCGTAGTAGTCGGTCTCGAGCGGCTGCTCGGGCGGCATGATGAGACGGACCAGCGGCAGCAGGACGAAGCGGCCGATGCGATAGAGGAGGTTCTGCCGGTCCGTGCGCGGCGGCCGCTCCGGGACCGGCGCGACGATCTCCTGCGAGTCCGCGACGACGCGCCCGCCGGAGTCGATGAGCCGCACCCGCACGTCATCGATCTTCGCGCGCCGGATCACGTCTTCGAACGCGTCGGGATCGAGCGTGCCCTCGCGCGCGATCGCCGCAGCGATCAATCGCGCGCGATGCGTGAGATCGCGGATCTCCGCGCTCTCCAGCCGCTGCTCGTACTGCCCGAGGAACAACACGCCCGCGATCGGGAAAAAGACGAGGACGAGGTTGAAGGCCAGGAGGCGGAAGGTGAGGCGGGAGAAGAGACGGAGGAGGCGCTTCATTCTTTCCAGCGATACCCGAGGCCGTAAACGGTCTCGATGCGATCGAACGTCGAATCCGCATCCTCGAACTTGCGGCGCACGCGCTTGATGTGCGAGTCGATCGTGCGATCACTCACGTAGGCGTCGTGCGGGTAGCCGTCCTGATGCAGCTGCTTGCGCGTTTTCACGTGGCCGGGGTAGCGCACGAGGGCATGGAGCATCATGAACTCGGTGACGGTGAGGTTGATGGGGATGTCTTTCCAGCGGACGCTGTAGCGCTGGAGGTCGAGCTCGAGCTCGCCGTGGCGCAGCGGCGCGTCGGCGGCAGGACGCGATCCGGCCTGGTCGATGGCGGCGCGGCGGAAGAGGACTTTGACGCGCGCGAGCAGCTCGCGCATCGAGAAAGGCTTGCAAAGGTAGTCGTCCGCGCCGATCTCGAGTCCGAGCACGCGGTCCAGCTCCTCGTCGCGCGAGGTGAGAAAGATGATGGGAATGGTCTCGGAGACGGCGCGGATGCGGCGGCAGAGCTCGAGGCCGTCCATCTCCGGCATCACGATGTCGAGGATCACGAGCCCGGGCAGCTTCTGCTGAAACGCGCGCCACCCTTCGAGCCCCGTCGCGTACAGCTCGACCGGATATCCCTCGCGGCGCAGCGCGAAGCCGACGGTCTCGCGGATGTTCTCTTCATCGTCGACCACCGCGACGACGCTATTGGACGGACGCACGCCGGGATTCTATCGTCGCCGGCACTCGCCGTCGGCGCAATCGTAAGTGACGGGGTTCTCGTCGGGGGTGGTGAGTGCGGCGGTGAATGGGAGGGCGCGGACGATGCGGTCGCGCGCGGGGCCTTTCGACGGGACGAAGAGGACGAAGCGGAGCGGGTCGGAACGCTCGTGGATCGCGCGCAGCGCGTCGTACGTCGCCTGCCTCCGCGGATCGCCGGCGACGACGACGAGGTTCGGGCGATCGATCGAGGCCGCGTACGACGACGCGAGCTCGGTCAGCTGCGCGCCGCTGGTGCGGAGGCGCGTGCCGAAGGACGTAAAGATCATCGCCGGACGCGCGCCCCAGGTGGCGTTGCCGGTGAGCAGCGTGAGGCGCAGGAGATTCTTCGCGGCGACGGCGTTCACGGACGGCGTGTCGGAGTCGCTCTCGACGAGCAGTCCGCGCAGCGCTTCCGGCACCGTCGAGCCGGTGGCGTAGCGGCCGGCGCTGTCGTCCCAGAAAAGCTGATCCTGCCGCTGCTGGATCGCGGTCGCGAGGTCGAGCCATTTCGGGTCGTACGTCGCCTCGAAGACGTCGAGCAGTCCCTGAATCAGCATCGCGTGATCGTCGGCCGTGGCCGGCGCGCCGCTGCTGTGCGCGAGCGTTTTCTTCGGCGCGTTCCACAGCGCCTTCGTCACCACGATCGCGGCGGCCGTGGCGGCGTCGACATAGTTCTTTTCGCCGAGTGCGGCGCCGGCGCGCGCGAGCGCGGAGACCATCAGTCCGTTGAGGCCGGAGACGAGGTTCGTTTCGCGAAAGGGCTGCGGGCGTTTCTGGCGGACGTCGAGCAGCTTCGCGAGCAGCGGCGCGAGCGATTCATCCCTGAGCAACTGCGGCTCGGCGACGGCGAGCACGTTGCGCGCGCCGTCTTTCATCCCGTAGAGGCGAATCACGCGCGCGCCGGGATCGTTGCCGAGGAGGTGCAGCACTTCGTCGGTCTTCCAGACGTAAAACGCGCCGTTCCAGAACTCCGGTCCCTGCGCGGGGACGAGGCTGTGCGCATCCTGCGAGGCCTGAAACGCGCGATCCTTCGGAGGAAGGAGATCGCGGATCGCGGCATCGAGCGTCGAGCGGGCGACGCGCTCGAGATCGGGATCGCGGGTGAGCTGCCAGGCTTCGAGGTACGCGATCGCGTAGAGCGCCTGGTCGGAGAGCATCTTCTCGAAGCGCGGCGCGCGATGGAATCCGCCTCCGAGCTGGTCGCGCGCGGTGGTCAGCGCGAGCGCGTGCAGCGCCTCGGCGGCAGCCGGCTTCTTCATCCGTACGCGAAACGCGAGCGCCATCGGGTCGTTCGATTCGAGACGCGCGATCTCGTCGAGCATGCTTTGCTCGACGGCGCCCGGTCCGCGCTTCTCCCCGAGCTCGCGCGCCTTCTCGACGTTCCGGTGCGCCTCCGCGACCACGGCCGCGCGCTCGTTCGCCCAGCGGTTCGCGTTGACGACGAGCATGCGGCTCAGGTCCGTGGTGTTCAGCGGTCCGGCGGCGGCGAAGGGCTCGAGCGTCGGCGTGAGCGCGAACAGGAGCGGGAAGCCGCCCGTGACGTTCATCGACCGCGCGATGATCTCGTACGACTCCGCGATCTCCGGATACTCGAGCCGGTCGAGGAGGACGGGGACAAAGTACGCGTTCAGCGTGTCCGCGACCTCGCCGTTGAGAAGCGCCTCGCGGTGCATGCGAAAGCATTCAAAGGAGCTCGCGTAGCCGACCGAGAGAAAGATGGGCCGGTTCTCTTTCTTCGCGCGCTCGATCGCCTTCGTCCCCCACCCTTCCCACGCGACCGGCGCGCCGGCGGCGTCGGTGACGTAGCGGGAGCTCGCGTGGGCGCTCGCGAGGGGGATGAGGAGCACGAGGAGTGTGAGGAGGCGGCGAGACATGCGACGCGGAAAACACGTTGCTCGTGTTGCGTGTTCCGTGACCTGGATCTGTCACCTCAGCGCCAGTGGAAGTTCACCACAAACTCGTTTCCTGTCGTCTCCCATGTTCCGGCAAGTTCGCTCGGCGGCCGCGTGGTGGTGCGCTCGTCGAAGCGGACGTACACGTTCGCGAGGTCGATCGACCAGCGGCCGTTTTGCGGTCCGAGTCCAATGCCGACGGTGTATCCCTGCCGGTCCGCATCGGGAAGGATTGGACCGACGTTCGCGAGCGGCTGCGGCGTCTGATCGCGGTAGTAGCCGGCGCGGCAGACGATCGGGCCGCACTTCGTCTCGACGCCGACGCGATACGCCCACGTGTCTTCCCAGTCGTTGATGCGCGATTCGGTGAGGTCGGGCCGCGCCGGAACGTCGATGCGGAGGCGGCTGAAGGAAGACCAGTCGGTCCGATCGGCGTCGAAGGCGATGGTCGTGCCGCCGATCGTGTACGCGAGTCCGAGGTTGAGCGAGGACGGGAGCTCGATCGGCACGGAGGCGTCCAGCGGTCCCGCGGGAAGTCCGGCGAGCACCGCGGCGTCGATCGCGGCGATGCCGGTCGGCACCTGCGTGACCGTCAGCGTTCCTTCGTGATCGAGGTCGATGGAGCTGCGGTACGCGACGCCGAGACGCCACGGGCCGTCGCGCCACATCAGACCGGCGTTCCATCCCCAGCCGCTGGAGTCCGCAAGATCGCTCTGGAGCTTCGCGCGTGCGATGTCGCGCGTGATGGTCACGCCCGGACCGACGGGGAACGTCATCTCACGAAAGCGCTCGAGCTGCACTTTGGAGTGCGTCCAGTCGACGCCGAATCCGACAGCGAGGTTGTCGGTGACGTGCAGGGCGACGGTCGGGTTTAGATTCAACGCGCGAATGTTGGCGAGTGTGGATGAGTGCCGGCCGCTGAACGTCGTCGGATTTTCCCATCGCATCGGCAGGCCGAAGGATGCATAGGCGCCGATGCCGAGGCGTACGCCGCCGAGCGCGCGGCTGTAGTAGAGCTGAGGCAGGAGGTTGTCGCTCGCCTGCTGCTCCTCGGTGACGCCGGCGGAGCTGGTGAAATTGCCTTCGAGGTTGCGGGCGACCATCGCGCCGACGATCAGTTCGTTCTCCTGAAACGCGAGGCCGGCCGGGTTGTAAAAGACAGCCGACGCGTCGTCGGCGACGGCAGTGTACGCAAGGCCCATCCCCATCGCGCGTGCGCCCTGAGCGGTGACTTGGAAGCCGGAACCGAATGCCGCGGTGCTGACGAGCAGAACTGCGAAGAACCAGGCGAAACGGCGCATGGATGAGATCCCCTTTGCTAGAGGAGGGACTCGTTCGCCGGTTTTCCCTACCCGCGGGCTTCCGATTTGCACCACACGCAAGCCATGTACAAACGCATCTATCCTCTCGCAATCGTGCTCGTCGCCGCGCTGGCCCTCGGGTGCGGGTCGGGCGGGGGCGCCGGCGACTTCAACCTCATCTCCATCGAAGAGGAGTGGCAGCTCGGGCAGCAGCTGTCGCAGGACGTCGCGCGGCAGGTTCGGCTCAACAACGACCCGGCGATCAACGCGTACGTACAGCAGATGGGGCAGCGGATCGTGTCGCAGACGCCGGATCCGTTCAACAAGCTGCCGTGGCAGTTCCACGTCGTCGACGATCCGGCGATCAATGCGTTCGCGATTCCGGGCGGGCACGTGTACGTGAACACGGGACTCATCGCCGCGTCCGAGAACGCGTCGATGCTGGCGGGCGTGATGGCGCACGAGATCAGCCATGTGGTCGCGCGGCATTCGACCGAACAGATCTCGCGGCAATACGGGCTGAGCATTCTCGCGAGTCTGGTCCTCGGGCAGAATCCGAACATGCTCGCCGAGATCGCCGCGCAGATCGTCGCGGGCGGCGCGTTCGCGCGGTTCAGCCGCGAGGCGGAGCGCGAGGCGGACGAGCTCGGGATCCAGGCGATGTTTCGCGCCGGCTACGATCCGCGCGGGATGGCGGCGATGTTCCGCGTGCTGCAGGCGAAGCAGCAGAGCCAGCCCGGACGCGTGGAGCAGTTCTTCGCGACGCATCCGACGACCGAGGAGCGCATCCGCGACTCCGAGCGCCGGGCCGCGGCGCTGGGGCAGCGCCCGGACATGATCACGGACGAGCCGCAGTTCCAGCAGATTCGTCAGCGCGCGGGCTAGGGTCGTCGTCGCTGTCCATCGGCGCGTCCATGACGATGTCGGAGGAGCGGCTGTCGAGGCCTCCGGGCGTGCGTTGTTCGAGGAGGCGGCGAAGCAGCGGCGGGGCGATGAAGGTCGTGAGCATGATCATCATCGCGACGGCGCTGTAGAGCCCCGCGCTGAGGAGCTTCGTGGAGAGGCCGATCTGCGCGAAGATCAGGCCGACCTCGCCGCGCGGGATCATGCCGGCGCCGATGACGAGGCGCCGCAGTCCCTTCTTCCAGACGACGAATCCCGCGGCGACTTTGCCGGCGATGCCGATCAGCGTCAGGCCGAGGCCGATCCAGATGTAGTCGCCGCGCATGCTGCGGAGGTCGACGGCGGCGCCGACGACGACGAAAAAGATCGGGACGAAGAACTGCGCAATGTCGTGCACTTCGCGCTCGATGTCTTTCCCGCGATGCGTGCGCGCGAGCACGAGACCCGCGGCGAACGAGCCGATGATGATCGCGGAGCCGACGCGGCTCGCAATGTAAGCAAGCAGCAGCGCGAAGACGAGCGAGGCGAAGAAGAGTCCGCGCGCCATGTTGATGCGATCGATGGCGCGGATGAGCATCGGCGCGAGCCGCGAGCCGATGACGATTGCCAGCAGCACGAACCCGAACGCGATGAGGACGACCCGTCCGACGCCAATCACCGTCAGCGCGCCTCCCCCGGCGAGCGTGCCGACGAGCGTCAGCAGCACGAGGCCGATGATGTCGTCGACCACCGCCGCGCCGAGGATCACCTGCGATTCCGCGTCCTGCAGATGGCCGAGATCGGCGAGCACCCGCGCGGTGATGCCAACCGAGGTCGCGGTCAGCGCGGCGCCGAGAAACACCGAGACCATCATCGACATCCCGAGGAACCGGCCGAACGCGATCCCGCCGGCAAGCGGCAGCGCGACGCCGACGATGGCGACCGCGGTCGCGGAACCGCCGACCTCCATCAGCTTCTTCAGATCGGTCTCGAGTCCGATGACGAAGAGCAGCAGGATGACGCCGAGCTCGGAGAGCAGATGAATGGTGACGTCGTGCGGATCGACGAGACGCAGCCCGGAGACGCCGATCAGCACGCCGCCGAGCAGCTCGCCGAGGACGGCGGGCTGCCCGAGGCGCTCCGCGATCTCGCCGAAGAGCTTCGCGGCGACGAAGATCGCGATGAGCGCGAGCAGCAACTCGGCGGTGGACACCCCAACCTCGTCCTAGGGCCGCGACGGGTACACGCCCTGGATGGCGATGCAGTAGTTGACGACGAGCAGCGGCGGCCGCGGCTGCGTGCCCGCATTGGATGCCTGCAGGCCGGCGGCCGTTCCGCGAGCTTCGGGATCGCCCGGCTGGAATGGGTACGCGTGCTGGAGATCGGGGATGGCGAAGGTGCGGGCGCCGTCGCCGCCGAACGCGTTCCCGAGGAGGCTGAACAGCGCAGTGTACGACTGGATCGGCAGCAGCCTTCCTTCACAGCGTGCCCAGCCTTCCGGCGCGAAGTTGAACGCGAAGGGGCGGATCTCGGCGACGAGCGGATCCATGTTGTCGAGCACGTAGCTCGGCTTCGTGGCGATGAGGAAGTTCAGCGCCGTGCGTCCCGCGGATTGATTCGTGCGGCCGGCGTCGACGGGGATGGTTCCCTTCGTGCCGAGCGCGGCGCCGTCGGCGCGATGCATCGGCGCGCGGTCGCGCAGGTCGGGCAGGGCGAACGTCGTGCGCCCGTCGCCGCCATACCTGGTTTTGATCTCGTCGAACAGTCCGCGGTACTCCTGGATCTGCAGCATCGCTCCGTTGCAGAACGCCCAGCCCTCGGGCGCCCAGCTGCCGGCATACAAACGAATCTCACCGAGTCCCATGCGCGTTCTCCTTTACGGTCTGCGGGGGTAGATGCCCTGCGTGCAGATGCAGAAGCTGAGCGCGAGAAAGCCCTGCTGCTCGGTCGGCTCGCGGCCGGATACGGCGTGCCCTCGCTCGCCCATGTGGAGGTCGTAGCCCTCGTGAATCGCGATCCTCGCGCGGAGATCGGGGAGCGCGTAGGTGGTGTTGCCGTCGCCTCCGTACTGCGTGCCGAGGAGCGAAAAGAGCGCGGGATTGTCGCGGATGCTCACGAGCTGGCCGTTGCAGGGCTGCCAGCCGTCGGGAATGGTGTCGGACGCAAACGCACGGATCTCCCCGAGGATCGCTTCGTACATCTCTCTCTCCTAAATTGCGGCGCGGACGGCGGCGAGCTTCCGCGCGAAACGCGAGGGCTCGTAGTCGTCGCGGTTTTTCACTTCCTCGAACAGGGCGTCGATGGAACGCATCATCGCACCCTTCAGCAGCCGCGGGTTGCGCCGCGTGAGGGCGCTGGCGAGGCTCTGCAGGGCGAGCGCGGATTGTTCCGCGGAATGGACGTCGGAGCGCTCGATGAATGCGCGGTCGTCGGCGATCGTGGCCATCAGCGACCGGACGTCGGCGTCGCTCCACTTCATCGCTTCGGCTTTCGGGACGAGGGCGTCGGCGATCTTCCTCGCGCGCTCGGCGCTCGCGGCGACGTTCGCGGGCTCGTTCATGCGTGAGACGCCGCGCGCGATCTGCGCGACGATGGGATCGAGCTCGTCGCGCGCGCCGGGCGAGATGCGCCCGATCAGGAGGCGCAGCGTGGCCCAGTGCTGCGGGCTCCACGCCGGCAGGCCGGCGCGGTCGGGCCAGCCGCGCACCTGACGCCACTGACTGTTCTTCAGCGAGTGATGGCAGTTGTGGCAGCTCATGTCGGAGAACTCGGGCCATTCGCCGCCGCGCGCGTGCCGCGCGAGGTTGGTCAGCGAGTCGCGGAACTTCATCACCTGCCCGACCGACCACGCGCGGACGCCGTGCGTGTCGCGGTTCCGGTCATGCAACGACCAGTGCGGCGGCATCGACTCGGTGTAGTTGTCGAGCTCGAACGTGAGGATCGGATGTCCCGACGCGATCAGCTCGTGATCGACTTCCTTGTCGGCGTTGCCGACGTGGCAGCGGTGACAGGTGTGGGCGCGATTCGGAAGCGCGGCGAGATCGATCATGCCGCGCGCGATGCTCTGCTCGTGCGTCCATCCTTCCATGGTGTGCTCGGCGCGCCAGCCGCTGGCGGGGCCGTGACACGCTTCGCACTGCACGCCGTCTTCGACGTCGAGGTGGCCTTCGATCAGGTTGGCGGGGACGTTGGTGGTGTGGCAGTCGCGGCAGAGTTTTTCTTCCCAGGCGCGCTTTTTCAGGCGCATGTTTTTCACGATGCGCGCGGACTGGTCGTTGAAGAGGACGTTGTAGGTCTGGGCGTGGCGGTCGTTGTTCAGCCAGGTGTAGAACTCGTTCTGCAGGATGCGCGAGGCGTCGAGGGGCTGGGTGGCGCCGTGGCAGCCGGAGTTGGTGCAGGAGCCGACGCCGATGTATTTGCCGGGAGTGCCGGCGGCTGTCGCCGGGGGTTGCTGGGTTGCCGGGGTGCTGGGTTGCTGGGCAACCAGCAGCACGGCTGCTGTGGAGAGAATCGCTGCGACGACGGCGACGCGTTTCATTTCGGGGCCTCACTGACCGTGTAAACCTGTCCGTTGCGGAGGTAGAGGCGCTGCTTTTCGGCGAGGGTCATGGGACGCGCGCCGATACGGTTGAAGATCGAGACCTGGTAGCCGCTCTCGTCGGCGGCGCGGTCGCGGTCGAGTCCTTTGGAGATCGCGAGCGCGGGTCCGATGGTGTGCCGCTTTGCGATGAGGCGCGGCATGGGACGGGGGCTGAAGCCGGCGTACCAGGGCGTCCATTCGGGCGAGGTGAGCTGCAGGATTTTCAATCCGTGCTCGCCGTCGGCCACGTAGGCGAAGGCGCTGGCGTTGGTCGACGCGACTTTCACGTCGTGTACGTCGTGGAGGTCTTCGTGGAAGACCTGATCGATGACCGGCTTCTCCGGCCGCTCGACGTCGACGATGATCACGCCCTCTTCGCCGCCGGCGACGTACGCGTACGTGCGCGCGACGTAGACGCTGCGCGCGTCTTTGAGCGGCAGCGTCGCGGCGAGGCGCGGCTTCGCCGGGTCGGTGATGTCGACGGTGTGCAGCCCGCGCTTGTCGGTGGCGAAGGCGTAGCGGAACTGCACGCCGATGCCGGTGGCGCTCTCGATCTCCGGCAGCGTCGCCAGCACTTTCGGCTCGAGCGGCTTGTCGACGTCGAGGATGACGAGGCCCTTCTCCGCGCCGATGAGCACCCAGCGGCCGGCAACTGCGATCGAGTTGGCGCCGGTGAGGATGCTGTCGGGATTGAACGTCAGCGCGCGGGTGAAGAAGTTGTTGCTCGGATTGCCGTCGCTGAGCGTGGTGACGTCGACGAGGATCAGGCCTTCTTCGCGGTCGGCGATATACGCGTATTTGTATAACGGATGGATCGGCTGTTCCTGGTTCCCGGCGATCAGCTGCGTTTTGCGGTCGGGTGCCATCGGCATCGTGCTCGGGAGGGCGACGGCGCTGGCGAATTTCGATTTGATGAATGTTCGCTGGCCGAAGGGCGAGACGGGCGCGCTGACGATACGCTCGGAAAAGTCCTTGTTATCCACGTTGGCGACGTCGTAGACCTCGAAGCCGCCCTCCCCTTTCGCGACGTACGCCCACTCGCCGCGCAGCTGGATGCTGCGCGCGCCATCGGAGTGATGTTCGTGCGCGATCGCGAGCTCCTGCTTCCGCTTCTGATGCGCGGCGTAGAAGTCGGGATAGACGATTTTGTGCAGCGATGAGCCGATGACCGTCTGCGGCTCGTCCCACTCCGTGACCGCGACGGCCTCGATCGCGTCTTCGGCGGCGATCCAGACGTAGCGGCCGATGAAGTTCACGAAGTTCGTGCCTTCGAGCAGCAGCTGCGCCATCCAGGCGTTGTTGTCGTTTTCCTTCGTGACGTGGCAGCTGCCGCAGCCCTGCGTCTCGCGGCTGCGCACGGTGTGCGGGACGTGCGGGTTGAAGGCCTGGCTGCTGTAGCCGGGAGCGGAGATCGGCGGCTGCTGGATGTAGATGCGCTGGCGCGACTGATTGGTGGAGCTGATGACGAGCGCGCTCGACGAGCGCACCGGCGCGATGCGATGTCCCTTCGTCGTGCCGTTGACGCCGATCATGAAGGCGTCAGTGCGGATGACCTGCGGGTTGTACGACGCGTAGTTGCGCGTCTCGAGTCCCTCGTAGTGCTGCGTCGCGCTCTTCACGTTCTGCTCCTGCGGCAGATGGCAGCCGGAGCAGGAGGTCATCCACGAGGTGTGACAGGCGTAGCAGGTCATCTTCGCGTCGGCGTGCGCGACTCCGCCCTCGCCGTTTTTGATCGTCTTCGCGTAGTGCGACTTCGCGTTGTAGCGGCGATGTCCCGGCGTGATGGTGTCCTTCACCTGCAGGACTTCCCACTCCATGTCGGGATTCACCATCGAGCGCTGCCAGAGCACGCCGTTGAACCACGCGAACCTGCGGCGTCCGAACGGCGTGGTGCCCATCAGCAGGTCGGTGCCGCCGCGCGGCGCGGCGGGTCCGGACGTGCGGAGGTTCGTGTACGCGCTCGCGGTGCCGTGGCAGTCCTGGCACTCGATCTCGATCGTGTTGCCGTACTCGCCGTAGAGCTGTCCGTTGCCATGCTCGTCCTGCGAGAAATGGCAGTCGGAGCAATGCATCCCCTTCTCGAGATGAATGTCCTTCAGATGCACGGCCTTCGCGAATTTCTTCGGATCGTCGAACGGCACGACCTGGTCGTCGGCGTCGAGAAGGTTGCCTTTGCGATCGCGCTTGAAGACGGCCATGAAGTTCCAGCCGTGGCCGTGATAGTCGGCGAACTGGGTGTGCTTCGCCTGCGGGTTGAGGCTCGTGACGCGCTCGAGGAACTCGATGTTCGACCAGAGCCCGCGCGGCGCCGCGCCCTCGGGATTGTGATCGAGGCTGGCACGCTTCTCGGCTTCGGTCGGATCGCGCTGTTCCTTCGGGAACAGCAGCTCCGCGTCCGACTCGTAGTCCCACATGATGTAGCCGAGGTAGGTGTTCACGAAGGAGTTCGGCTGATGCATGTGGCAGCTCATGCACTGGCTCGTCGGAACCGCGCGCGTGAACTGGTGTTTGATCGGATGTCCCTTCTCGTTTTTCGGAATCGTCGGATCGGCGCTCGCTCCGAGTCCGGTGTTGCCGAACTGCGCGAAGGGGCCGGAGTTGAAGGGATCGCGATCGTTCGCATAGACGACGTGGCAGCCGCTGCATCCCGACGAGCGATAGTCGCCGGGATGATCGTTCGTGCCGAGGAACGAGAGATGCGGGTCGTTGAGCCGCGTCTTGTGCAGGTTGATGAGCGCCGGCGAGATGCGCGAGCCGGTGCCGCGTCCGCGATTGCCGAGGCGGATGTCGGGGCGTCCCGCTTCCTCGAGCACGTTGGGGTTGCCGATCTCCGGCGGGAACGAGTTGGCGGCGACGCCGCCGCGCTCGAACGCGCGGAAGTACTCGCCCGGCTGGAAGATCTCCCAGCGCGGGAGCGGCACGAGGAGCGCCAGCGCGCCGCGCTCGAGCTGGTACGGCGTCGGCGGCGTCGCCGGGCGCAGCGACTGCGCGTTTCCGTCGCGGCTGTAGCTCTCGCCGAGGAAGGCCTGCTTCTGCCCGATCAGTCCGTTCGCGTAGCCGACCGCCGCCCAGAACACGGAGCTCGTGGTCATCGTGCTGCGCGGCACGGCGTTGACCTGCTTCTGATGGCACGAGCCGCACGCTTCCTGCGCGACGCGGTTGTCGCCGGGATTGACGAAGCGGATGAACTCCGGCGACTCGCTCAGGACTTTCGTGTACGACCGTTCCGGATTCGCCGTCGACGGTTTCCCGCCGCGCTGCCAGATTTCAGGGAAGCGCGGTTGCACGTGCGCCTGCTCTTTCACGCGCGTGATGCCGTCGCCGCCGTGGCAGTCGGTGCACGCCAGCTTCACCGCCGCCGAGGCGTGCATCGGCTCGATGCCGATGTGGCAGCTGACGCAGCCGCTGCTCTTCTCGTCGGCGACGAGCTGTCGCTGTGTGAAGAGCGGCGGCAACGTGTTGCGCTGCTGCGCGAGCAGCGTGACGGCGGCGATGGCGAAGACGGGTGCGAGCGCTTTCTTCATCAGAAGGTCAGAATCACATTCGTGAACACGTGGTACAGCGTCTTGTCGCGTTCGTAGATGTCGACGAAGCCCTGGCGCGGGACGAAGGCCGCGGCGCCGCCGACGACGACGAAGTTCTGGTTGAGGAACGGGCGCCAGCGCACGCCGGCGGAGAGGTCGATGCCGAGCTCCGGGCTGATGTCGCCCTGGAAGAGCAGCTGTTCGAGCGGCTCGGTGGCGTCGAGGCGGATGTAGTTGCCGGTGACGATGGCCTTGAGGCGCGGGGTGATGTCGACGTCGAGGCCGAGGCTCGCGATCTGAACGCCGGGATTCACGAATTGCGGCTGGCCCTCGTCCTTACTGCTGCGCAGAGAAGTGAGGAGCGAGCCGCGCTCGACGAGCGCGACGCCGGTGGCCGGGAGGCGGATGCCGAGGCGGTTGAAGAAGGAGAAGCCGCCGCCGAGGAAGTTCGGCGCGTCGAAGATGGAGTCGAAGCCCTCGGCGGTGCGGTCGCGCGGATCGCCGTCGCCGGTCGCGTAGAAGAACGCGATGCGCGGGCGCAGCCAGTCCCTGTCGTAGGAGATCTCGAGCGCGGCCATGCCGGCGCGGATGTTCACGTCGTCGTCGTCGCGCAGAAGCGGATCGGGACCGGCGACGGGATTCAGCGAGTCGTTGCCGAAGACGAAGTAGACGGCGTGATCGACGTTGAAGCGGCCGATGTGTCCGAGTCCCGCCTCGCCGAGGTACGTCGCCTGGATCTCGTGCGGCGTCGCGGCGCCGACGGGCGCGGGGCGAACGAGCACGCCGTTCTCGTCGTACTTCAAGGTCGCGTCGTCGCGGAAGTGATGGATGCTGAACTGCTGCGTGTAGCCGTTGAAGAAGAAGTCCTGCCAGTAGAAGTTTGCGATCAGCACTCTCTGATCGCGGAGCTCGAGCGAGTTGAGGCCGGAGTTCGTGTCCTTCTCGAGGCGGTCGAAGAGCGCGAGGTTGTACTGAAAGCGATTGCGGTCGAAGTTGCCGAAGAGCCGCACGCCGAGGTTCGTGTCGTTGAAGATGAAGCCGCGGAAGTCGCTGACGAACGGCTGCGAGCCGGCGCGCAGCGAGAGGAAGTCGTAGTTCGGACCGAGATCGAGCAGCTTCCGCTCGTAGAACAGCTCCTGCAGCGCGAGCTGGCCGTCGGTGCGCGTCGTGCCGCGGCGGACATCGGGCTTCACGATCCCGTTCTCTTCGACGCGCACGTGATTGAGATTGCCGACGAGCGTGATCTTCACGCGCTGCGTCACCGGCCTGAACGTCGTCAGTCCCTGAAAGAGATCGCCGGAAACGATGATGGTTTCGTTGAAGAAGTTCTGGTTCTCTTTGCCGAAGAAGCCGATCGACTCCGGCTCGTCGGCGCTGACGCCGGATGGCGTCGGCAGCGTGCGCGACTCGGCAAGCGTGTCGCTGATGCCGGTGAGGACGAGGAACCAGTCCTCCCCGAAGATCGGCAGGTCGCCCTTGAGCAGGTTCTGGTTGTACGGATCGAGCGTCGCTCCTCGGTCCCCGATCTTCCGCGCGCGCGGTTTCTCGTCGAGCTCGTACGGCGGCGGCGCGATGCGCCAGCGGTCGGTCATCTCCTGCGCCGACTCGGGATGCGGCAGCTCGGGATCGGCGTACACCGGCGCCTCCCCTTCGATGCCGCTCTGCCGCGCGAGCGGTCCGCGGAGCTGCACGCGGAGAACGCGCATCTCGGCGCGCTCGCCGATCTCGACGCGCACGTCGTACGCGCCGGTCTCCAGCGGCGCGGTCCAGAAGACGAACCATGTGTGATCGGGCGCGACGCTCGTTTCGGCCTTCGCGTTCTCGATGAAGATGCGGACCGCGGTTCCGGGCGCGGCGTCGGTCGTGCCGGCGATTGTGAAGGGCACGCGATCCGTGTACAGCGGATCCGCCAGACCGATCGTCTGCGCGAGGATGACCGCCGCGAGCATCAGCTGCAGGGATCACCTCCGCACTCGGTGACGCCTTCGGGCTGGCGGGGGAACTTGAACATCGGCAGGCGCGCGCCGTCGACGTTCACGCGATCGGCGCGGATCGACGCCGGCGGGAGGAACGGGCCGGCGCCAAAGTACGTGACGTAGTCGTCCTGCTCGATGCCATCGCCGCTCACGCCGAGGCCGCCCGTCAGCGCGGTGCCGTTGTAGAGCGGCGAGGAGCCTGCGAAGAAGACGATGCCGTTCTGATTCGGATTCGTCAGCTGCGTGCCCTGCGAGCACGGCTTGAGGAGATCGCTGACGAAGAGCGACTGATACCACGGCCCCTGCTTCGACGTCGGATTGAACGCGCCGGAGTCGATGCCGGGCGGATAGAACGGCTGCGCGCCGAAGTTGAGTGTGCGGTTCGTGATCGCGGTATTCGCCGGCAGCGGCAGATCGTGTCCGCTGAACCAGATCACGTTGCGCGCCTTCGCGACGGCGACGTCGATCGAGAACACCGTGGCGTCGGGCATGCGATAGAGCGCGAGGATGGTGCCGTTCGTGTCGGCGACGGCGATGACCATGCGCGCGTAGCTGTTGAGCGGGAGGCGGATGAGCGCGCGCGTGCGCTTCGCGGTCGTGATGGCGCGCTGCACGATGCCGTCGACGGCGGCGGCGGAGATGGAGCCGCCCAGCGGTCCGACGAGATAGCCGTTCGCGGCGCAGCCGCCGTTCTGCGCGGCGAGAGCGAATACGCCGCCGGCGTCCGTACCGGCGCTCGTGCCGTCGAGGCGCTGCAGTCCAATCGGCAGGCCGCTGTTGTTGAACGCGAGACGGATGGAAGGGCCGAGGAACGGAAGGCGGATTCCGTCGACGAAGACGTTGCCCGGCTCGGGGAGCGGATACGCGGGGACGGGGACGATGCCGGGAGCGCCGAACGCGCCCGTCGCCGCGGCGAACTCGGCGAGCTGCGGATCGCCGGGCGCGCCGGCCACGCCGATCGCGCCGAGCAGCTGGCCATTGCGATAGAGCGGCACGCCGCCGGCGTTCACGCTCGCGGGATCGGGATCGTCGGGCTGAATTTTCCCGGTGACGATGCCGGGGCCGCAGCCGGCGGTGTTGCCCGGCTCGCACGGTCCACCCGTCACGCGGCGCGCGCGCGGAACGCACTTGCCGGCGTTGAAGGTGACGTTGAAATCGCAGCCGCGATTGGTGTTCTCGATGCCGTACAGCGCCGCGCTGGCGGTGTTGGTGATGCCCGGCGGGAAGTGAACCCCGCTGATGAAGCGCACGGTGCGCGAGGAGAGCGGCGCCATGTTGTGGCTGAAGAACGCGGCGGTGCGCGCGACGCCAACGGCGAGGTCGTCGTTCGCGGCGTTCGTCGCGACGCCGGCCTTGCGGAAGATTGCCAGCGGCCGGCCGGCGCGGTCGACCACCGCGATGGTCAATGTGTTGACATTCAGCGAGCGCGCGGCCGCGCGCACGATCGCGTCGACTTCGCTGGCGAAGAGCGACTGGAATGGTCCCGATCCCTCGTCGCACGTATCGGGGCTGGGGGAAGGGGGCATGGCGCAGGCCGGCGCGCCGTTCACGGCGCGCACGCGCGGGCCGGCATCAGCCGCGACGGCGGCAAGGAGGAGGAGGAGGCCTGTGATGACCGGTTTGCGCATCGGCGCAGCACTCCTTAGATCTGGTAGACGAAGGTGGCCGCGTTGTCGCCGAGGATCAGGGTATCGCCGCGCTTGAGCTGCACTTCCGTGATTCGCGTTCCCGGCGCGCTGGCGAGGAACGTTCCGTTGGTGGAGCCTTCATCGACCGCCCAGACGTTTCCGTCGCGCGGCACGATGCGGACGTGGCGCTTGGAGATCCGTTTGTCGTGAATGACGACGGTCGAGAGCACCGGATCGCGTCCGATGTAGAAGCCTTTTTCCTCGACGACGAAGCGCTGGCCCTCGAGCTCTCCGGCGGTGCAATTGAGCAGTCCATACCATTGGACCATCTCCGTTCCGCTGCGTTCTTCGGGAGCAGACGCCGGCGAAGGGAGGGGCTCGATG
>Ga0207708_10000061_pt1 | contig 92741 bp, 78 predicted proteins | sample KBSK5101metaG_FD_184340 | JGI IMG/M metagenome (GOLD analysis project Ga0207708, IMG submission 184340) | Corn, switchgrass and miscanthus rhizosphere microbial communities from Kellogg Biological Station, Michigan, USA - KBS K5-10-1 metaG... | ecosystem: Host-associated > Plants > Roots >...
AGGCGATCGTAGAGAGTCTTCGCAAGATTACTTACTTCCTGCGCATTGTCAGCCATCTGCTCCTGCCGCCAGCCGTACGACACCGCTTTCAGCAACGCGATCAAGGTCGTCGGCGTCGCGATGATCACGCCCTGGCTGACGCCGTCTTCGATCAACTTCGGATCGTTTTCGAGTGCGGCACTGTAAAACGTTTCGCCAGGCAAAAACAACAACACAAACTCCGGTGTCGGTTGCACTGTTTCCCAGTACGACTTACGACTCAGCGCAGTGATGTGTGTTCTAACCAGTCGCGCGTGATCTTTCAAGCGCGCCGCGCGTATTTCGTCGTCAGTCGTCGAGATCGACTCGTAGAAAGCGTCAAACGGAACTTTCGAGTCGACGACGATCGTGCGATTGCCCGGCAGACGCACGATCATATCGGGGCGAATGCGCGACTCTTCGGTCATCACCGTTGCCTGTTCGGCGAAGTCGCAGTATTGGAGCATGCCGGCCAGTTCAACAACGCGGCGCAACTGGATCTCGCCCCAACGCCCGCGCACGTGCGGCGCGCGCAGGGCTTTGACGAGATTGCCGGTCTCCGACTGAAGCTGCAAGTGCGACTGGGCAAGGGCTTTGACCTGTTCGCGTAACTCCGAATACGCACCGACGCGGTTCTTCTCGAGCTCGCCGATCTTGCCGTCGACTTTCTCCAGTGATTCTTTCAACGGCTTGATCAAATCATCGATTGCGCTTTGACGGCGCTCGAGTTCGCCTTTGGCCGTCTGCTGAAACGATTGGAGGTTTTGTTTCGCGAGATCGAGGAACGACTGGTTGTTGTTTCGCAGCGCGTCGGCTGAGAGTGCTTTGAACGCGTCGGCCAGCTTGATTTCAGCGTTGTTCAGAAGCGTGAGCTTTTCCTGGTTTGCTTTGCGTTCTTCTTCGAGGCGCGTTAGCAGAACGGCGCGCTCGGTTTCGCCGTGCGCACGACCACGCTCGAATTCGTATTTCAATTTCGTTCGTGTAATGAACCAGAGGGAAGCGGCGCCGACAGTGAGGCCAACGGCCAGCATCGACACGGGGAAGACAATTTCCATGGAAAGCTATTCTAGCCACAAAGAGGCACAAAAACCACAAAATAAAACACTCAGGGGCTTCGGAGCCCCTATATATTCGATATGCCGGGTATTTTGGGTTTGTGCCTTTTTGTGGCTATCTGCCGAAGCTGGCGACCATGCGCTCGTAGACCTTTCGCGTTACACGCACGTCGTTGAGGTTGTATTCGCGAATTAAGTCGAGCTTGCCGGCCTGGTAGAGATCAAAGACCTTGCTGCCTTCAACCTCTGACGTCTTGCTCGACTCAATACCGAGCGCCCAGGCGACGTCGTCAAGACTGATGAACCGTTTCGCTCCGAGCCACCAGCGATGCATCGTGTCGAAAACGCCGCGCGGAGTGTAATCGGAGAGATTTACGAACGGGCGCGCCCGGAGTGAGTGTGCGAGGCAGCGCTGAAAAATGAACGGCAGATCGAAACCGATGATGTTGTGTCCAACCAGTTCATCGCAATCAGGATCGAAGTTCTTCATGAAGTCTATAAAATCCTGAAGCGCTTTCTTTTCGTCCTCTTCGTAGCCGTAACGATCGATGCCAAACACGTGCTCGCTTGCTTCCGGACCGAGGTCGGGAAACTCGAGACCCGGAATCGCACCGACGTGAAGCGCGATGCAAAGCACGCGGCCTGAAGCAGCGCTGAGGGCGCCGAGCGCGTAACAGCGCTCCTCTTCGGCGGCGATGTCTTCGAGATAACGCTGCTGCTGTTCGACACGCATGTTGCCGAGTCGCGCCAGGCGTTCGAGTTGCGGGCCGACTCGTTCGCGGAAGTCGGGGAGGGTGATGGTTTCGATGTCGAGAGTGTAAGCGCGTGGGAGTTGCGGTTCGGCTTTCTGATGTTCGCGGTACTGCTCGATCGTTATGGGTCGATACTCGGCGACGACGAATTGCGAGCGATCCTGGAAAGTTTCGAGTTTGCCGGTGATGCCCCAGAGACCGGGTTTGAGTTCTTTTTGCGAGTCGAGAGTCTCGCCCCAGAACTTGAGCGCGATCGTGCCGCTGGCGTTACGTGCCGAGGCGTCGCAGAACAGACGGCCCTGTTGCGTGCGGCGCTCGCGCACCGAAGTGACGAGCACCATTAGCCACAGTTCTTCGCCGAGGGGAATTTCGGGGATGGGGATATTGCCGCGCAAAGCTTTTAACCAAACCATCCACAGATTTCACAGATTTGTATAACTTGCTCTGTGTATCTGTGGATAGAACTATTTCAACCTTTCAACCTCAGATCTCATTCTGCCCGTGAGCATCAACGCGATCATTTTGTAATCGCCCATGAACGACCAAACCGGATACTTGAACGTCGCAGGCTTATTCTTCTCCACGAGGAAATGCGCCAGCCACGCGCAACCGTAACCGGGAACGAAGCCCAGAAAGAACAGCCACCACTTTCCGATCGCGACCACGTAGATCAACAAAGCGATCCCCACAGTCGTGCCGATCAGGTGAAGCACACGCGTCGCGGGCCGGCTGTGTTCTGAAACGTAAAACGGCCAGAACTCAGCAAATGATTGGTATCGCTCGTCGCTCATCCCCACATTTTTTCGAAGCTCTCGGCGCCAACGGGCTCGACTTCAGCCAGCTTCAAATTCTCTTCAACGTGCTCAACACTGCTCATACCCACGAGCGCGGTCGTGATGCCCGGCGCCGAACGAACAAACTGAATCGCAGTTTGCGCATCCGTCGGCAGCGATCCGAGCGTCTTGCGCACTTCATCCGGAAGCCCGCGCGCGACGCGTCCCTGCAACATCGACCCGCTCGCCACCACCGTCACACCCAATCCGGCAGCGGTCTCGACAACCGCCATCTGGTCACCTTCGACTGTTTCATTCGCCAGGCTGAGCGCTTCGGGCATCGCGAGATTGAACGGTACTTGAATGAAACGAAACCCATTGCCTTCACCACCAACCTCATTCGCCGCCTCGAACATTCTCACTAAAGAATGATGCCCGCCCGAATCAGGCGCCACTCGAAAACCATTCCACGTCGCAACACCGTAATACGCGAGCTTGCCTTCGGCGCGATTCTTCTCGAGCTGTTCGAACGCATGAAGTAAACGTGTGTAAAACTCGTCCTCGGAAACATACTGCAACTGCGCTTCGGGATTGTGAATGTAGTAAACATCCACGCACTCGAGTTTCATGTTTCTGAGCGACTGCTCGAGCTGGTTCTGCAAGTATGCAGGAGTCATGCAGTGCATGCCGCCAACGATATCGTCAAACGACGCGATACCCGGTTTCACGAAAGTCTCATCGACATACTCACGCACGTTTCGCGGCGGCGCTCCGTCAAAAGGCAGATAACCACCTTTAGTACAAATTACGAGCTCATCGCGTGCAATGCCGTGCTCGTCTCTAAGCGTCTGCAACGCTTCGCCAATCGAGCGTTCGCTTCGCTGGAAACGATAGTTGGCGGCGCTGTCGATGACGTTGACGCCGAGTTGGACCGCACGCACCACGGCGTCCGTGTAGTTCTTGTCGGTAGTTTCGTCCGGATTGCCGAGATAAGTGCCGATGCCGATCGACGAGAGCACCAGGCCGTGTTGTCGTCGAAAATGACCATTCGCAGCACGACCCGCGAATCGTTCGTAATAGCGTACGGTTCCTTCAGCGGTGGCGCAGTTGACTGACATAAGTTTTTTCGGATGGTAGCATGGAGCAAATGTCACTGAGAACGCAATCCTCTCTTGACGTCACCGAAGACGCGCTTCAGGAAATCTCTGCGCAGGTGACCAGACTGGTTTCCGAGTACATCGCGACGATCTCGGCCCGTCCGGTTCGTGCCGAAAACTACGCCGGCAAGACGGCCGCGGAGATCGACACGGAACTCTCCGCGGAAGGATTGCCACTCGAACAATTGCTGGCTGAGTGTCGCACCATCATGGACCTCAGCCGCCATAACGGCCATCCGCGATTTTTTGGTTACGTTGCTTCCCCCTCAACACCCGTGGGCGCGTACGGCGATCTGATTGCTTCGGCGCTCAATGCAAACATCACTTGCTGGCGCTCAGGTCCGGCGGGTACTGAACTCGAGCGCCTCGTGGTGCGCTGGCTCGGATCGTTGATTGGTTACGACGCGCAGGCGAGTGGGCTGTTGACCAGCGGCGGTTCGATGGCAAACATGATCGCGCTGCTGATCGCGAGCCGCTCTAAATTCAATGCTTCGCGCCAGGGATTTTGGAATGCAGGACCACCGATGACGGTCTATGCGTCGGAAGAAGTACACATGTCGATTGCGAAGGCGGCTGACATTCTGGGCATTGGGCGAGATCAAGTGCGCACGATCGCATGCGACGAACGGCAGCGCATGCGAGTTGATGCGTTAAGAGAAAGTATTGAGGCTGACTTGCGTGAGGGCTTGCGACCGTTTTGTGTCGTCGGAAGTGCCGGGACGGTCAACACGGGTGTCGTGGATCCGTTAGAGAATATTGCTCTTATTGCCGCTGAATTCGGGTTGTGGTTTCACGTTGATGGCGCGTATGGCGCGCCGGGGGGTTTAGACGACCGGAAGAAACATCTGTTTGCAGGGTTGGACCATGCCGATTCAGTTTCACTAGATCCACACAAGTGGCTTTACGTTCCGGTTGATGCGGGCTGTCTTTTGTTTCGTGATGCCGCGACGGCCAAGTCCGCCTTCAGCACGGAAGAAGCAGATTACATCAAGACTCATGGTTACGCGGATGAAGAAGCGTTTGCGTTCTGGGATTATGGGGTGGAACTGTCGCGCCGTTTTCGCGCGTTGAAGGTGTGGCTGACGTTGCAGTATTACGGCACGCGTCGTCTCGCGGACGCGATTAGCCAGGACATCTCGCTGGCCGAGTATCTGGGTGAACTGGTTTCTGAGGCTGATGATTTCGAACTGCTGGCGCCGGTGGAGTTGAGTATCTGCTGCTTTCGATACGTGCCTCGGCAGGGAATGAGCGAGGCGGAACTGAATGAGTTGAATGAACGTGTGATGGGTTTGGTGCAAAAGGGTGGCCGCGCGTATGTTTCAAATGCGACGGTGCAGGGGCGGTTTGCGTTGCGTGCGTGCATCACGAACTTTCGGACGACGAAGGCTGATATTGAAGAGACGGTTGAGGCGATCAGGGATGCGGGAAAGAGTTTCACACAAAGGCACTAAGATAAGAATAAGGCACAAAGATCCATTTGTGCCTTTGTGAAAGTCTTTGTGCCTTTGTGAAAGTCTTTGTGCCTTTGTGAAAGTCTTTGTGCCTTTGTGAAAGTCTTTGTGCCTTTGTGTGAAACCTGCTGAACGGATATGAAATCTTACGATCACGAACTGCGTGTCGCGTGTGAACTGGCGCGTGCTGCCGGCGCCGCGATCCTCGAGCACTACGAAGGTCCGCTGAAGATCAAACAAAAGAATTCTGCCGACGATACCGAACCCGTTACGCAGGCCGACACGATCGCGAACGATCTGATCGTGGGCCACCTGAAACGCGAGTTTCCCGACGATGGCATTTTGGCGGAAGAGTCGGTCGACACGACGCGACGGCTCGGGAAGTCGCGCGTGTGGATGGTCGATCCACTCGACGGCACTAACGGCTTCATCGATGGCAACGGCGATTTCGCGGTCCAGATCGGACTCGCTGAAGACGGACTATGCACTCTCGGAGTCGTTTATCAACCACTGCCCGGAGTCATGTATCGCGCCGTTCGCGGAGAAGGAACGTGGATCGAGCGTCCGCAATTTGGGCCAGCACGCGCCACAGTTTCTCAAACCCGCACGATACCGGACATGCGACTCGCGGCCAGTCGTTCGCACCGCAGCCCACGCATGAACAAAGTCGTGGACCAGTTTGGTTTCAAGGAAGAGGTGCGACGCGGCTCAGTTGGAATAAAGATCGGATTGCTGATCGAGCAGCAGTGCGACGTCTATATCCACCTGTCATCGAGAACTAAACAGTGGGACACGTGCGCGCCGGAAGTGATCCTGACTGAAGCCGGCGGTCGCATCACGGATCTGTTCGGCTATCCGCTGAATTACAATGTTCCTGACGTTCAAAACCGCAACGGGCTAATCGCCAGCAACGGCGTATCCCACGATCAGTTCATCGAAACGCTGGCTCCGCTGCTGAACGAATTCGGGAGACAACGCGTTTAAGCATTGATAACGATGCGGCCTAAACCCCTTCTCACCTACTTCATCCTCTGCGCAATACCTCTGCTCCTGTTCGCCGGCCTGAATTATTGGAACGGCGTCAGAACAGTTGACTCCACTCTCAGCACGATCGCGCAGAACGATCTCAACTCCTTCACTGGCGCGGTTGATGAGGTGCTCAAGGAACGAAGACACGAGATTTTAGGCTTCGCGATAGAAGGAGTCGTGCAAAACCTTCTCCTCAAAAAACAAAGAAACGAAGTCGATCTGGTGTCCAATTACGAACAGATGATGGACGCCCGCATGCGTCTGAAAACAGCCGGAGATTTCAGCGGGTATTTTCAGAGCCTGGCGCTCTTTACTAACGATCGAAAACCGCTCTGCTTTCAAAAAGGACCCGGCGAATGGACCTTCATCAATCTCGGTTCAGCAAATCTACCCCCAGTGGATCAGCGAGTCTGGACATCACCGGGCAACGCTATATTCGATAGCCCGGGCAGTGGGCCGGGAACGATTATTTACAGTGCCCCAATTAACGACGGAAAGACCGGAACGAATCTCGGCGCGGTTGTTGGCGTGCTGGACTTGCAACGTGTATTCGCGACTGCGGCGCGCGGTTTGAAGTCACGACCGAACAAGGTCGTTGTTAGCGATAACGCCGGCAGGCTGATCTATAGCAGCGACGGCGAAGCGTTGCCGGGCTCTACTCATCAGCTGGCTGACGCGCCGATTCCCGAGTTAGGAGTAACTGCGGCCGTGGCGCGACAGCGTTCTGATTTCATCTCCGGCGCTCATCGCTGGGGCATCGCCGGTTTAGTTGTCGCGTTGTTAACAGCAGCGGCGGCGGCGTGGTTGCTCGAACGCCACGTGAACAAACGCTCGCGTGGTATGGCGCGCGTCAGTGAAGACTTGTCCGCGATTGCGAAAGGAGAGTTGGACCGTCGCATCATTCTGCAGTCCAGTGACGATGCACGCGTCATTGCTGACAACATCAACGTCGTCACTGAACAACTGCGCGAGAAAATCAGGCGCGAGCAGGAGTCGCGACAGTTGGAATCGTTCGTTCGTTTTTCAGCGATGCTGACGCACGATCTAAAAAACGCGATTGAGGGTCTTTCGTTGACTGTCGCGAACATGGAACATCACTTCGACAATCCCCAATTTCGCACCGACGCGATGAAAGGGCTCACCAGCGCCACCGACAAACTAAAAGCTCTCGTCGCGCGGCTCGCGCGGCCGGTGACCAGCCTCAGTGGCGAACACAAGCGACCGGCCAAAGTTGACCTCGTGCCGATCCTGCAACGCGTGATCGCGATGAACGCCGAACCGCTGCGCAGCAAACACAAGATCGTCACGCGTTTGCCGCAAAGCGTGCATGCTCTTGTTGACGCAGCGAGGATTGAAGAAGTGATGGAGAACCTAATCCTCAACGCGCTCGAAGCGATGGACAAAGGCGGCACGCTGACAATCGAAGCGGGCTACACGCCGAGCGGCGCGCCGATATTTTCCGTGGCGGATACCGGCCAGGGAATGAGTAAGACTTTTATCGAAACGCGACTCTATCGCCCGTTCTCCACCACCAAGAAAACCGGCATCGGCCTCGGACTCTACACTTGTCGCGAAGTGATCCAGGCCAGCGCCGGTAGGATCGATGTCGAGTCAGTCGAAGGCGCTGGAACGACATTTCGCGTCGTGCTACCATCGATTCCACACGACAGGCGTAACTAAGAAGGCGCGGCAAAAGCCTTTGTAATACTCGCCCGTTCCGCCCGTTCCTCTTGTAGTACCCAGACTAAATTGCCGATTGCCGATTTGAGGATGCTCGGAATATCAAAACAATCGGCAATCGGCAATGTTTAAGAGATGAGCACTCAAGTAAAACCCAAAGGCACTGTTCTGGTTGTCGATGACGACGACGCGGTGCGCAGTGGTCTCTACTGGGCTCTCGCTTCCGACTACCACGTGCTGCAAGCGGCTTCTAAAGACGAGGCATGCGCGCTGATCAACTCGCAGGAGATTGAGGTTATAGTCAGCGATCTGCACTTGCCGCCGAACACTGACGACATGTCCGAGGGATTGGCGCTGATCGACATCGCACGCGCACAGGATCCGCCACTGCAAGTGGTTGTAATCACGGGCAGCGATTCAAAGCGCGCTGCATTGGAAGCGGTGAAACATGGGGCTTACGGATTTTTTGAGAAGCCGCTCGATCCGGCGGAGTTGTTGCACATCGTCAACCAGGCTTCGCGTATGCGGCAACTCGAGATCGAGAATCGCAGGTTGCGCGCAGAGTTGTCGCGGCCGCCGGGTTTTACTCACCTGATGGGATCGAGCCCGGTGCTCGAAAAGGTTTTGAAGCAAGCGCGCTCCGTTGCCGCGACGAGCGCGACGGTGTTGTTGAGTGGTGAGAATGGTACGGGCAAAGAGATGCTTGCGCGCGCGATTCATCAGGAAAGTCCTCGTGCCGGTGGTCCATTCGTGGCGGTGAGTTGTGCAGCATTACCGGAAGCACTGATCGAATCAGAACTCTTTGGTCACGAAAAAGGCTCGTTCACGTCAGCAACACAAATGCACAAGGGTCGCTTCGAACTCGCCGATGGCGGCACGTTGTTTCTCGACGAGATTGGCGATCTGAGCACGGCGGTGCAGGTGAAATTGTTGCGCGTGTTACAGGAACGTGAGTTTGAACGCGTGGGTGGGACGAAGACGTTGCCGGTCGATATCAGGTTGATCGCGGCCACGAATCGCGACCTCGAGAAAGAAGTGGTGCAGGGACGTTTCCGGCAGGATCTGTTTTTCCGGTTGAATGTTGTGCCACTTGTATTGCCGCCGCTACGCGAGCGTCCGGATGACATTCCGATTCTCGCCGCGCACTTCGCGGCTAAGTCGGCACAAAAATATGGGCAGCCGACACCGGAGTTGGATCCGGCGTTAGTGGAAGTGCTGCTCGATTACAACTGGCCGGGCAACGTACGTGAACTCGAAAACTTGATTGAGCGGCTGGTGGTGTTGAGCAACACGACAACGCTCGGACTCGAGTTTGTGCCGGAGAAGATGTTGCGTGTGCTGCCGGGGACGACGCCGGGTGACGAAAGCACTTTGGAAGGTGCGGTTGAAGCGGTGAAGCGGCGCCTGATCGTGAGCGCGTTGCAGTCGGAAGGTAACAAAGTCGCCGCCGCAAAGAAGTTGGGCATCAGTCGTTCGTATCTGCATCGATTAATCAACGAGTTCGATCTCTAGCGACAAAAAGGGCCACGGATAACACGGATAGAAATCGGATTTTTATCCGTGTTATCCGTTGCTGCCTTTTTGTGCTTTACTATTGCTTGGATGGCCAGCCTGCAACAGCGTTTACCCGAGAATGTCCCTGGGGATTTCTTTGTCGATTCCACTTGTATCGACTGCGATACGTGCAGCCAGTTAGCGCCCCATATCTTTCGCGATCACGGCGACCAGTGCAGCGTTCATCATCAGCCCGAAACAGCGGACGACACGAGGCTCGCGATGATGGCGCTAGTCTCTTGTCCCACAGGTTCGATCGGCGCTGTGGAACCACACGATGCACATCTCGGTATTGACGCGTTCCCGCTGCAACTCGACGACAACGTTCACTTCTGCGGTTTCACTTCGGAATCAAGCTTTGGCGCCTGGAGTTATTTGATTACCCGGCCCGAAGGCAACGTGCTCGTCGATTCGCCACGGTTTGCGAGCCAGTTGCTCAAACGGATCGAAACGATGGGTGGCGTGAGTCGAATGCTCTTAACACACAAAGACGACATCGCCGCGCACAAGTTGTTTCACGACAAATTCGATTGCGAGAGACTGATGCACGCAGACGATGGCGCTGCTCGTCTCGGTCTCGAGCAAATCGTTCACGGCGAAGAACCGTTCGAACTCGACGATGATTTGCTCGTGATTCCGACTCCGGGACATACTCGCGGTCACGTTGTCTTTCTTTATAAAAAGAAGTTTCTGTTCACCGGCGATCACCTTGCCTGGTCTCCTGCACGTCAAACTTTGACTGCGTTTCACAGTGTCGCCTGGTATTCGTGGCCGGAACAGACTCGCTCGATGGAAAAACTGCTCGATTACGAATTTGAATGGGTCTTGCCGGGTCACGGCGACATCCATCACGACAGCGTGGAAAACATGCATCACCACCTCGAACGCTGCGTCTCGTGGATGAAAACTATTTAAATAATTCTCTTGAAGAGGCAAAACAATGAATCGAAATCAGAAAATTGCTCTCGGTTGTGGTGGTGCCGGATGCCTTGGATTGATCGTAGTGGTGATCGCCGGCTGCGTGTTCTATTTCGTTTATTACAACCAGAACCGGCGGTATTCCGCTTCCAACTACAACTTCAACATCAATTCAAATAGTAATTCCAACTCGAACGACAATTCCGATTTCAACTCCAACGCAAACGCCAACAGCAACTCGTCTAACTCGTCTTCTAGTGACGCGAGCTCGATGTCAGACGACGACAAGCACAAGCTCTATTATGCTGCCGGCATGACTGGCGAGGGGGAAGTCGTACGCCGCGTCTCCGTGAAACTCGGTTTGACGAATGACGACTTTACGCCCGGCGCAAACTACGAGAAGTTTGTTCAAGAGCACATCGGTTGGATTTTACGCAACACTGACTTTATTCAAACAGTAAACACGCCCGAAAAAGCGCGCGCTTACGTCAATGAGCATTTAGACTAAGACCGCAAATGGATCCCACACGCATTCGCAATTTCTCGATCATCGCCCACATCGATCACGGCAAGTCGACACTCGCCGACCGTCTGCTCGAACTTACCGGAGCCTTGTCCGAAAGGGAAATGTCCGACCAGGTGCTCGACAACATGGACCTGGAACGCGAACGCGGCATCACCATCAAGTCACATGCGGTCCGGCTCGATTACAAGGCCCAGGACGGAAACGCGTATGTCCTGAACCTGATCGACACGCCCGGACACGTCGACTTTTCTTACGAAGTCTCGCGTTCACTTTCGGCCTGCGAAGGCGCACTGCTGATTGTCGACGCTTCGCAAGGTGTCGAAGCACAAACGCTCGCGAACACTTATCTGGCGATCGAAAACAACCTCGAGTTGATTCCGGTTATTAACAAGATCGACTTGCCGGGCGCCGAACCCGAAAAAGCGATCGAACAGATCGAACACTTCATCGGACTCGAAACACACAACGCGATTCTCACGAGTGCAAAGACTGGAGAGGGCGTCGCCGACGTTCTCGAAGCAATCGTGCGCGACGTGCCTTCGCCGAAAGGCGATCCGAACGCGCCGCTCAAGGCTTTGATCTTCGACTCGTGGTACGACTCGTATCGCGGTGTGATCGTTTTGTTTCGCGTGATCGACGGCACGATCCGGACCGGTATGAAGATCCGGTTCTTCAACGTTGGCCGTGATTACCAGGTCGAAACGCTCGGCGTGAATCGACCCGTGCCCACGCCGATTGGTGAATTGAGCGTCGGTGAAGTGGGTTTTCTTACCGCGTCGATCAAAGCGGTTGCGGACGTGCAGATTGGCGACACTGTCACGGAAGCAGCGCGGCCGACGAAGGAACCGTTTCCGGGATACCAGGAGATCAAGCCGATGGTTTTCGCAGGCTTGTATCCGGTGGACACCGCGCAGTACGAGGAATTGCGCGACGCGCTCGACAAGCTGCGACTGAATGACGCGTCGTTTTTTTACGAACCGGAATCTTCGGCGGCGCTGGGGTTTGGTTTTCGTTGTGGTTTTCTCGGGCTGCTGCACATGGAGATCGTGCAGGAGCGTTTGGAGCGCGAGTTCAATCTCGATCTGATTACGACAGCGCCCGGCGTACGTTATTCGGTAACTACGACCGACGGTCAGGTGCTGGAGATTGATTCGCCCGCGAAGATGCCCGATCCCGGTCGCATCGCAAAGATCGAAGAGCCCGTGATTCGCGCGGTGATCCTGACTCCTGATGAGCATCTCGGCGGCATCCTGCCGTTGCTTGAAGAGAAACGCGGATTGCAAAAAGGTTTCGAGTACATCACGTCGAATCGCGTGATGCTTACGTACGAGTTGCCGCTCAACGAAATCGTGCTCGACTTTTACGATCGGCTGAAATCAGTCTCCCGTGGTTATGCGTCGCTTGATTACAACCTCGCGGGTTATTGGGAGAGTGATCTAGTGAAGCTCGACGTGCTGGTCGCAGGTGAGCCGGTCGACGCGCTCTCGTTGATACTGCATCGCAGCACCGCGCAGCCGAAGGGCCGCGCGCTCGCGGAAAAGATGAAGCAGTTGATTCCGCGACAACTGTTTGAAGTTCCGATTCAGGCCGCGATCGGGAACAAGGTGATCGCGCGTGAGACGGTGAAGGCGCTGGGCAAGAACGTGATCGCGAAGTGTTACGGCGGCGACATCACGCGCAAGCGCAAGCTGCTCGAGAAACAGAAGGAAGGTAAGAAGCGCATGAAGAAAGTGGGACGTGTCGAGATCCCACAGGAAGCCTTCCTCGCGGTATTAAAGGTCAATGAATAATTTCATCCGCGTTTATCCGCGTGAATCCGCGGTTGAATTGCTGCTCCATCATGCGCGCACGAATGCGGGTGAGGTTGATTGGGAATACCTGTTTCAACTCGCGCGGCGCCACTCGATGGTCCCGCTGCTCTACGTTCAACTCGAGGGACACGCGCGCGATCTTGTACCGCCACAAGTCCTCACAAAACTCAAAAAACACTACCTCGAAAACTCAGCTCGCAACACACTCCTTACGGCCGAGCTTTGCCGATTGATTAACCTATTTCGGGAGAAAGGCATCGACGCGATCCCGTACAAAGGTCCGGTGCTCGCGCAGTTCGCGTACGGCAATATCGCGTTGCGGCGCTTTGTGGACCTCGACGTGATCGTCCGCAAGTCTGATGTCTTGCAAGCACGCGAGCTTCTTCTCAACGAAGGTTACACACCAACCAAGTCGCTTTCACTCAGGCAGCAGGAACTCTTGCTACGCACGCAACATAACTTGCAGTTCTCGCGTGACAATCATCACCTGGTCGTCGAACTTCACTGGGACGTCGCCCCGCATCTCTTCGCCTCGAGCGTGAACACCGATCGGCTGTGGCGGGAACTGATAACAATCGATCTCAACGGAACCACGGTGAAGGCGTTTTCCGCGTCCGATCTGTTGTTCTCACTCTGCGTACACGGCTCGCGTCATCTTTGGGAGCGGTTGGCCTGGATCTGTGACGTGGCGGAGCTAATCGCCAGGCATACTATTGATTGGACCACACTACTCGAACGTGCCCAGGCCGCTGACAGTGAGCGAATGTTCCTGCTTGGCCCATACCTCGCTGAACGACTTCTCGACGCGCCTTTACCCGACGAAATCAAACAACGCTGCGCATCAGATCCGCGTTTGATATCACTCGCCGACAACATCGTCGCACATCTCTTCAACGGTACGACGCACGTGCCGGCAACGTCGCGCGAGATCTTCAAGTACAATCTCAGCGTCCGAAAAACACTCGGCGCCCGCGCTCGTTATTTGCTTTATATGCTGCGACCGACCGACGGCGATCTGGCCTCCCACTCGCTGCCCGCGAGTCTGAATTTCGCTTACTACCTCACTCGACCATTTCGTCTATTTCGCACCAAAATTTGACGGATTTTTTTTCGCATGTTAGTTTCACGATAATTGAACTGAGGTCAGTCGGCTCGAGCAAAACTGCTCAATACAAAGGAACAAAGGTAATAAAAGCTTGAAACGCACAGTTTTTTTTCGCTATGCGAAGAGTCTTGCCTTGGTTGTAATCTGCCTCGGTTCATTCACCATCGCCCTGTCCCAAAAAACCACAAAACCCGAAGCCGGTGCTAAACCCGCGAGGAAGCCTTCGTTTGTACTGACCGTAAAAACGCTACCCATTCTGAATATTTCTCTTAAAGCCGAGAAGGCCAGAGTGTCAGAAGTGGCCCAGGAACTCTCGAAGCGTTTGAAAGTTCCCGTGCAACTCGGGAAGGAAAGACAGAATGAGTTGCTGACCGTCGAGTTCAGTGAACTCACTCTCGAACCAGCGCTACAGTTACTCGCGCCGCAAGTCTATGTAGATTACGAGATCAATACCGGCGCACTAATGCCGAAGCCTCTGGGAATCTATCTCCTTGATGCCAACCAGGGTGAACCGCCGCTGAGTGCGGCAGTGAATGGATCGGTTCAATCGATGTTGATTGAAGGCAACACCGAAGAGGGCGTGCAACCGGAAAGTGAAGAGCAACCACTGCGCATTAGTTTCAAGAACAATCTTTTGACCGTTAAAGCCAAAAAGCAGCCGCTGTCTTTAGTGTTGCTGAAAATTGGTGAAGAAATGGGTATTCCGGTGGAAATTCAGGACCAGTCAGTTTCGATAGTAGACACTGAAATCGCAAAACTTTCGATAGAGGATGTCGTGCGGCAACTGTCCCCCAATATTCGGCTGTTTCTTCGCGCCGATCTTACACGCGCCGACAAACGAGCATTGCGGCTGGTTCTTGCGGAGCCGGTGCAAGCGACTCAGCAGAACCCGTGAAAGACGACGATGATAACTTGACGAAGCCTGGACCACTTTTGTGTTGCCATGGATCGATCAGGAACCTATATTACCAACTTGAGGAGGCGGCTAAACCTTGGCTAAGCAAAACGAGATTATCAACGAAGAAATTGCTGGTTTGCAGAGCGCGAATGGTGTGAGTGGAGAGTGCGGTGAGATTAAGAAGGCGTTTGTCGAACCAACAATCTCCGTTCCGGTCGATGTTCTTGAAGCAACCACGTTCTTCCAGACCGCTAGTAGCAACGCAACCAACTAACCAATAGCAGTTCGATTACATGCAAGTTAATCAGGTCGATATCCGGCCGGCGCCCGATGCTCTGTATACGGTCGCCGGTCGCTTGCTATTTACCCAAAGCTTTAACCACCAACTACGTAACCTGATAGGATTTCTTTTTGCCGGTTGGCAACTTACACCAGTCTCAGTAACTGATAGAACTCCCGACATTCGCATTAGTTTCTTTTGCGGCGATCGACAGCCGGACATACCTGACAATCTGAACCAGTTTGAAATCGCCGGCGGTGGACAGTGTTACACGGGCAGTGGCGAGTTGTATGTTGCGCTGCAAGATTCGCGGCTACATCTCAAAGAGACTAAACCATTGTCGGTTGATGTCTGGTTCGCGGAGCTTCCTGGTCCAAATGATCCGCTGCCCGCAACAATGACTTCGTTTGCAGTCTGCGCTGCATTGCGACGCTTCGGGCTGTTTGATCTGCACAGTGCGGGCGTGGTGGAGCCCGCGAGCGAGAAGGGTGTGATGATCGTTGGACCATCGGGAAGTGGAAAGTCGACTCTCGCGCTGCAATTGGCGCTTTCGGGGTGGGCTTATCTTTCAGACGACGAGCTGTTGCTGAGTTTAACTGACGGGTTGGTGGAAGCGCGCGGGTTTCGCGCGTTTTTTGCGGTCAAACAGGAGAACGCGCGGCTGAAGCATTGCTTTGAGCCTGATGTGAGTTTAGGGTTAAAGCGAACGTCACACGCGTCGCCGGGCGTTGTGCTTTTCGTCAGTGTTAATGAGGGAGCAAAATCCGACATACGTAAGCTCACGCAGGCTGAGGGTATGATGCGATTGATTCGCGCCTGTCCGTGGGCCACGTATGACATGTCGATTGCGAACGCTAACCTGGAAGTTCTTTCCACGCTCGCGTGCCAGGCAGTCGCGTTCGACCTTTTTGCAGGTCGCGATCTACTCCAGCCGGGTTACGCAGCTGAATTGTTGTCTGAACTGTAATGGAGACAGAGACTTCTTTTGCCGGTGATTATGGACCACGGCGTTTGAACGTGGAACTGGCAAACATCTGTAATCTTCATTGCAGCTATTGTTTCCGCGCCGACGAGAATCTCTACAGCTCTCATGCCGAGTTTTTCCCGATTGAACTACTGCGCCGCGTGATTGCTGAGGCTCGCAGTGCTGCAAACATCACGCACATCGGTTTCACCGGCGGTGAACCGACGCTTCATCCCGCGTTCTCGGAAACACTGCACGCGGTCGGCGAGGCCGGATTGACGAGCAGTTTCGTCACCAATGGCTGGCACTTCGATCGCGTCTGGCCGGCGATTCAGGAAAATCGCGCTGCGGTTTCTCATGTTGCTTTCAGTCTCGACGGCGTAACGCGCGACGATCACGATCGCTGGCGCGGAAACGGATCGTTCGATCGACTGGTGCGCGCGTTTTCGCGTTGTTACATGTCGGATCTACCGTTTGTAATGAAGATTGTGATTCGTCGTGATCTGGTGGCGCAACTCGAGCAGATCGCTCTTTTCGCTGCCAGGATGGGCGCCGCGTCGTTGCACTTCGTGCACGTCATGCCAACGTCAAGTGCAGTTGCGGATGATTCGGCTTTGAGTCTGGACGAGCAGCGCGTCGCCGAACAGGAGATCGCGATCCTTGCGCGCATTTTTAAAATGAATATCGGCATCGACGTCGGTTACTACAACATCGACGAGACGCGTCCGCCGTGTGCGTCCCTTGCCGGTATGAGCATGAACATCGATTACCGCGGGCGACTTTCGTTGTGCTGCAATCTTTCCGGTTTTCGTGGCGGGACGGAAGAACAAGACGTGGTTGCGGATTTGAATGTTGAGACGTTTGCTTCCGCTTACGAGAAGTTCATGGCGGTGGTCTCAGCGCAGTTGCAACGACGAAAAGACGCACTCGCGGCACTGCGCGCCCGAGCAACAACACCCGACATCTACACCGGCTCGCCCTGCATGTTTTGCTTGCAAAGCTTCAACAAAATCCCCTGGCACAATTAGCCGCAGATTTTCACGGATGAACGCGAATCAATCCGCGTTCATCCGTGAAAATCTGCGGTTAAATAAGTCCGTGATTAATAGGATTACTCAACTAAAAGGCTGGTTGCCGGTTGACGCTGTCGTGGTGGATGAACGTCCGGGGTTGTGGTGGATGGAGCTGGCGGATGTCAGTCTGGACGAGCCGTTCTTTCAGCAGACAGTCGAGCGAGCGAGGCAAGATAAGCGTGGCGAGTTGTTTACTGAGTTTGACGTTCTGCTGCAACTCGAAAAAATACTGGAGAGCGTCCCGCCCAGCGGCTTCATCTTTCACTCTTCGCGCTGCGGTTCGACACTCGTTGCCAACGCCTGTCGCGCTATTACAAACTCGATCGTGCTCTCGGAAGCCCCCACGATCGATAAGTTGATCGCAAGATTTTTTACTGACGCCGCGGAAGGCGGCGTCAAAGAGGCACTTTACTCAGTTTTCCTGCGTGGCGTTGTTCACGCGCTGGGCCAACGTCGCAACGGCAGTGAACAACATCTCTTCATCAAGTTTGCCTGCACCAGCTTCGCGCAGATCGAACGCATCACGCGCATCTGGCCGCGCGTGCCGTGGATTTTTCTCTATCGCGATCCGGTCGAGACCGTCGTATCGAACATTAACGATCCACCTACTTGGTTGTTGGATGACGACTGGCGCGTACTGGCGTCGATCATCGGCGTCTCACAGGGCGAAGTCGCGGCGATGTCACTCGAAGAGCGGTGTGCAAGATCGATCGGCAGCTTCTACTCGCGCGCCGTTGCGCTTGCGAACGACAACAGCATGTTGCTTAATTACAACCAACTGTCAATATCCAGTGTGTTAGAGTTTTTCAAGGTCAGGCCCTCATCTCAGGAATTAGAAGCCATCGCACGTACAAGGGGAATTTACTCGAAGGAAGTTTCGGGCACGCGTCCGTTTATCGCCGACACGTACGCAAAACAGAAACTAGCTTCGGATCTCGTTCGGAAAGTGACGGCAGCGTGGTCCAACGAAGCGTATCAACGACTCGAACAGAAGAGATTACGGAAATGAATATAAGACCAGGCAAACACGTAGTGACTACGGATTTTGACGGCGGTGAAGGAATACTCGTAGATCTCAACACCAGGAGATACTATCAACTGAACGAGACGGCGATGGTCGTGTGGAAAGGTCTCGAAAAAGGCAAAACGATGAACGAGATCGTCGCCGATATCACTACCACTTACGAAGTGGCGCCGGACAAAGCCACCCTCAGCGTGCAGAGAATCGTTGATAATTTCCAAAGCTACAAACTGGTTGGCGCGCCATGAGCCAGGCGAGCGGCGACTGATCGTTAAGTACGCCGTTCTTACCCTCGCGATCTTCCTGCCACTCATCTGGGCGTTTCTCTCTGTGCGCAATCTCTATCCCTTCACGTCGTGGAACGTGATGATGGCGGGCGGCGATCTCGAGCGCGGCCGCAGTTATTGCATGCTTCGCGGCGAGACCATTTCAGGCGAAACGATCGACATTCCCGCTATCAACTTGACCAACGCTCTCTATAGCCGCACCTGGACCATGGTCAATGCGACCATCGACAATCAAAGCTTCAAACTCAAGTCGATTCATCCGCAAAACGAAGAGTTGATTCGCCAGTTTGGTGGAGTTGAAAACTTGCCGCCCGGCGTGCGGTTAACGGACCTGCTTCAGGCGTGGGGCGATCTTTACAACAAGCAACTCCCGGGTGGCTCGCCGCAACGTCTAAAGGCAATCCGGCTCGATATGTACCGCTGGGAGAGCGGTCGTTATTCTGATTACGACAAATTCATAGAATCGTGGCGCAAGGAATTGTAAATCGCGTCGTTCCCAGGAGCGCTTTTGCTCTCGGTGTCGTGCGTTCGATAGTGCATGGCACATTCCTGATCTCGATTCTCTTCACTTCGTTTTCAGCTCTTGGTTCGCTGCCCGTAACAATCCTGCGTCCGACCGGCGCGATGAAGTTTCTGCCCTGGAGTTTTTATGACCAAGCGCAAACGCCGGCCGCGATGGTGACTTTTAAAGTCATGCTGGTGTTGTCGCTGTTGTTGAGTACGGCGGGATTTTTGACCGTTGTCTCAACAAAAACGTCGTTTCTGTTGGTACTTTTCTACCAGGGTTTGCTGCGCAGCTTTGGACACTTCAATCACGACGAGATGCTCGCAGTTTACTGCCTGGCGGTGCTCGCATTCACCCCCTGCGGCGACGCCTTCTCAGTCGATAGTCGGCTGAAGAAGACGCGAGCGGAGCGGCCCGCGTTTGCTTATGCGTATCCGATCTTGTTAATGCAGTTGTTAATGGCGTGGACTTACTTCAGCTCCGCGCTAATCAAACTACGAGTCGCGGGACTCAAGTATTTGAGCCCAGACAATCTTCCTACCCTTGCAATCTTTCATTCACTGGACAACCTGCATGACACACACTTCAAGCTGGCGTTTTGGTTGCCGCAGGTTAAAGCCTACCTGCCGTTTGCCGTGGGCTTTTTGCTGCTCTGGGAGTTGCTGTTTCCGCTCGCTATTTTCCAGCGACGCTGGCGCTGGTGGATTCTCAGCTTCGGAATCGTTTTCCACTTAGCGACGCTATTTTTCATGAACATTTTCTTTCCTCACCAGCTCGCGATGTACTTGATTTTCGTCGATTGGGATCGCCGGGATACGGGCTGAGTGCGCGAGATAAGAATTCGTTGACTGCCTTCAAAAAAGCGTGATACGGTCTTGCGCCACACAATGTGGCCCACGTTTAAAGGAGAAAAAAAACAGGCATGTCAAAGTCGTTTAGAGTTTCCGTCATCTGCACGGGTTTGGTAGTGATGATGCTTGGTCTAGCGCAGATCGCGGCAGGACAATTAGTCATTTCTGAATTCCGCGTTCGTGGTCCAAACGGCCTGAACGATGAGTTTATCGAGATTTCCAACAACAGTGGCGCCGATCATACAGTTGCCGGTGGCGGGACTGGGTATGCCGTAGCGGCTTCGAATGGAGTAGCTCGTTGCGTTATCCCGAATGGTACGGTTATCCCCAACAGGGGCCACTATCTTTGCGTGAACAGTATCGGGTATAGCCTTGCTTCTTACCCGGCTGGTAATGGAACCACTGCAACAGGCGATGCTACCTACACGACTGACATTCCCGACAATGCCGGTATCGCTATCTTCAATACTAGTATTGCAGCCAACTTCAACCTGGCAAACCGTCTTGATGCCGTTGGCTCGACCTCAGAAGCAAATACGCTATACAAGGAAGGCACGGGATACCCGGCGCTGGTGCCTTTTTCGATCGATTACTCACTTTATCGCGATAACTGTGGCAAGGGAGGTTCGATTACCACCTTTGGCGGCTGCCCTACCGGTGGAAACCTCAAGGATACGAACAACAACGCTGCTGACTTCGTGTTTGTCGATACCAACGCCACCTCTGCGGGCGCGGGCCAACGCCTTGGTGCACCTGGGCCCGAGAACCTGAGTTCGCCGATCGAGCGAAATGCTTCTTTCGCTGTGCCCCTTTTGGATGTTTGCGTGGCAGCCGTCTCGCCACCGAATCGCGTGCGCGACTTCACGTCTGCTCCGGCGCAGAACTCTACCTTCGGTACTCTCGACATTCGCAGAACCGTCATCAACAACACTGGCGGAAACGTAACCCGACTGCGTTGGCGGGTGGTCGATCTTACGACGTTCCCAGCGCCGAGTGGCATCGCCGATTTGCGGCCACGAACTTCTACGGCAGTGGTGGTCACAGTCGATCGTCCACCGTGTGGCAGCGGCACGAGCAACGTCACCGTTCAGGGAACAACGCTCGAGCAACCTCCGTCACAACCAAACGGCGGCGGTTTCAACTCGTCACTGTCCTCCGGAACAGTAACGCTCGCGACCCCGCTTGCTAACGGCGCATCGATCGATGTGCGATTCCTGCTTGGCATTCAGCAAACAGGCAGCTTCAGGTTCTTCATCAACGTAGAAGCGCTGCCGTAACTGAAGAGCTTTCGCGCAAAGGCACAAAGGTCTAAAACAAAAGGCGCAAAGAGAATTTAAAATCTCTTTGCGCCTTTGCGTCTTTCTTTGCGGCTTTGCGTGAAACTCTTCCCCGCTCATGGAAAACTATAGGTCACCACATACTCCGGCGGCGTGTTCTCGAGGATCGGATGTCCCTCGCGTTCAAGCCACGCATGGCCGGCGACCTTGCCGCCGCTCTCGTTGCGCACGCCGAATATGATGCGCGTTGGTATTCCGCTGCGCGAAAGATAGCGATGGAGCACCGCGGCGCGTTTCCAGCAGACTGGCGTGAAGATTAAAAAGTTCGTCGCCAGCAGTAGATCGATCGCGCGGGCCAACTCGGTTTCAGTTGCCTCTGCGCGAATCGCCCTGCCGCCGCCGGCAACGATTTGAAGCGCGCGCGGCAACGAATAGAAACGAGCTGCCAGCGATAGAACCGCGACCCACCACGCCATCCGCAGTAACAACCACGCTTCACGCGGACTGGACACAGATTTCCGCGTAAACCCTGATAGCAAGCGTCCTGTTTTTCGAAATTTGTTGATCATCCGTAGTGGCGATTGATTCTAGCTCAACGAGTTTGAGTTTTCACACCTAAACGGCTAGTCTTAATCCACAAACTAAGCCTTTATTAATCACGTAGTTCATAAGGAGGATCTGTGGCGGTTATTCGTCCCTTTCGTGCTTTGCGTCCGCGAGCTGATCGCGCGGAACTGGTGGCCAGCGTGCCGTACGACGTAGTTAATACTGACGAGGCGCGCGCGCTTGCCGAGGGGAATCCGCTCAGTTTTCTTCACGTTTCGCGCCCGGAAATCGACCTGCCGCCCGACACCGACATTCATAGCGACACCGTTTATCGCAAGGCAGTCGAGAACTTCGAGACACTAACCGCCAATTGCCCGCTCGAAAAAGAAACTGAACCGAGTTTGTATCTGTACCGTCTGATCATGGGTCGTCACGAACAGGTCGGCATCGTCGCGGTTTGCTCGATCAATGAGTACGACAATGGCACGATCCGTAAACACGAGCGCACGCGACGTGACAAGGAAGACGATCGCACACGCCACATGCTGATGCTGAAGGCGCAGACTGGTCCGGTTTTTCTAACTTACCGGAGACGCGCCGAGATTGACGAACAAGTCACTGCCGCGATCAGTGCTGGACCGCTGTTTGATCTGACTGCCGCGGATGGTGTGCGTCACACGATCTGGCGTCTCGATCAGACCGATGCGCTGGTGAAGAGTTTTGAATCAGTGCCGCTGTTGTACATTGCCGATGGTCATCATCGCGCAGCGAGTGCGAGTCGTGCGCGTGCGGAGTTGAAGCAAGAGAGTTTCGCGCACACAGGCAAAGAGGATTACAACTATTTTCTGACGGTCATCTTCCCCGACTCGCAAGTGCAGATACTCGCCTACAACCGCACCGTTCACGATCTCAATGGACTCACGAAAGAAGAGTTTCTCGATGAGATCAGATCGCAATTTACGATCACCGAGAACGCGAATCCGGAACCGCGGCAGCGTGGCCACTGGAGCATGTATCTCGACGGCAAGTGGTATGGGCTGCAACTCTCACCGGCGGCAACGCAGCCCGCGGGGACTGTCCAGAGTCTTGATGTGAGTATTCTTCAGGATCGGCTATTGGATCCAATCCTTGGCATCAAGGATATTCGCACTGATAAGCGGGTTGATTTCATCGGTGGTCTTCGTGGAACGAAGGAGCTCGAGCGTTTAGTGGATGAAGGCAAAGCAGCCGTCGCGTTTTCACTCTTTCCAACCACAGTCGAGGAATTGTTAATGGTCTCCGACGCGAACGAGATCATGCCACCGAAGTCGACGTGGTTCGAACCGAAGTTGCGTGATGGTTTGTTGATACACACTATATAAATTGGAAATAAGAAGATGCGCGTGTTAATTGCAGACAAATTCGAACAGTCAGGGCGCGATGGCTTGCAGTCGCTGGGCTGCGAGATCTCCTATCAGCCGGATCTGAAAGACGACGCGCTCGCCGCTGCTATTAAAAAGGAAGCACCGGACGTGCTCGTCGTTAGAGGAACAAAAGTAACTGAGCCGATGCTCGACGCCGGACCAGTGAAACTGGTCGTGCGCGCGGGCGCCGGTTACAACACCATCGACGTCGCCGCCGCTTCCAAGCGCGGCATTTACGTTTCGAATTGTCCCGGCAAGAACTCGATCGCGGTTGCTGAACTCGCGTTTGCACTGATCCTCGCACTCGACCGGCGCATTGCTGACAACGTCGTGACGTTGCGACGCGGTGAGTGGAACAAAAAGGAGTTTTCAAAAGCGCGCGGTCTGTTTGGTCGGACGCTCGGTTTGATTGGAGTTGGAAAAATTGGTCAGGAGATGATCCCGCGCGCGCGTGCGTTTGGGATGCCGGTGGTGGTGTGGAGCCGGAGTTTGAATACCGAGCGTGCCGCATTGCTTGGTGTTGAGTTAAAGGAATCGCCGAAGGCAGTTGCGAGCGCGTCGGATGTTGTCAGTGTTCACCTTGCGCTGAATCCGGAAACTAAGGGCGTGCTCAGCACCGACTTCTTCAACGCGATGCGGGAAGGCGCTTACTTCATCAACACGGCGCGTGGCGAGGTTGTCGATCAACAGGCGCTGGCCGTGGCCATGCGAAGTCGCGGCATTCGCGCCGGTCTGGACGTTTATGCAGTTGAACCGACAAGCAGCGCGGGCGAGTTTCAGGATGAGATAGTCAAAGAGGAAGGACTTTACGGCACACATCACATCGGCGCTTCAACCGATCAGGCGCAGGAAGCAATTGCAGCCGAGACGGTGCGCATCGTGAAGGAGTTCAGAGAAACGGGCAAGGTGCCGAACGTCGTTAACCTCGCGCGCCAAACCCCCGCGACACACCGCCTGGTAGTTCGTCATCGCGATCGACCGGGAGTGCTGGCCGGCGTGCTCGATGCGATCAAAGCAGAGCACATCAATGTTCAGGAGATGGAGAACATCGTCTTTGAAGGGGCGGCAGCAGCCGTGGCTCGCATCAACCTGGACAACGCGCCGACGAAGGAATGCCTCAACAAACTGCAAACCGGCAATGCAGATATCATCGAGCTCGATCTGCTTGAGTTGAAAGCCGCGGATGTACGCGGATGAACGCGGACCTGATGAACACAACCCTCATTACCGGAGCATCCTCAGGAATTGGAGCGGCCTTCGCCAGAAAACTCGCCGCCCGCGGCAGAAACGTCTTGCTCGTCGCCCGCTCGGAAGACAAGCTCATCGCCTTGTGCAACGAGCTCGGACGTTTGACCAGCATCCGCGCACAGTACGTTGCACTCGATCTGCAACAACCTGAGGCCGCGGCGCAGCTCTTCGAAGAAACAAAGAAACGTGAGTTGGAGATCGAGATGCTCATCAATAACGCCGGCTTCGGCTCGATGGGCGACTTCGTCAAACTCGATCTCAATCACGAGCTCGACATAATCCAACTAAACATCAGAGCTCTCGTCGATCTCACGCATCGTTTTCTGCAACCGATGCGCGAACGCAAACGCGGCACAATTGTCAACGTCGCATCAACCGCAGGTTTTCAGGCCGTGCCTTACATGGCCACGTACGCGGCGTCGAAGGCTTTTGTGCTTTCGTTCTCGGAAGCACTCTGGGACGAGAATCGCTCACACGGAGTTCACGTGATGGCGCTCTGCCCCGGCGTGACGGAGACGAATTTCTTCGAAGCGTCGGGGATCGATCGTCCCCCGATGCGTACGATCCAAACGGCGGAGGAAGTAGTGGAAACAGCGCTGCGCGCCCTCAACCGGAAGAAGAGCACAGTCGTTTCGGGATGGACCAACTTGCTCACGGTTGAAGCGGAACGTTTCGTCCCGAGATCGTTTGTGACGAAAGTGGCTGGTAAAGCTTTGCGTTCGCAATTTGAAGAATAGTTAACGGAGATGGCAATGACGGAACGAATTTTTAACTTCAGTGCCGGCCCCGCGGTTTTGCCGTTGCCGGTTTTGGAAGAAGCCCAACGCGACATGGTCAGCCTTCCGGGCGTCGGCATGTCGGTGATGGAGATCAGTCATCGCTCGAAGACGTTTGACGAGATCATCGGGCGCGCCGAAGCGGGTCTGCGCGAGCTTATGAAAGTTCCTGACAACTATCACATTCTTTTTCTTCAGGGCGGCGCGAGTTTACAGTTTTCGATGGTGCCGATGAATTTTCTGCCCGCGGACGGCAGCGCTGACTACGTGCTCACCGGAAGCTGGGGCAAGAAAGCGTTGAAGGAAGCGAAGAAAGTCGGCGCCGTGAATGTTGCCGCGACGATGGCTGACGGTGGCTTCACACGCGTGCCGTCGCGCGATGAGATGAGTTTGAACAGCCACGCGGCGTACGTCCATATCACGAGCAACGAAACGATCGAGGGTGTGCAGTGGAAACGCGAGCCGAACGTTGGTGACGTGCCACTCGTTGCAGACACTTCGTCTGACATTCTTTCGCGGCGGGTCGACGTGAGTAAATACGGAATCATCTATGCCGGCGCGCAGAAGAACATGGGACCAAGCGGTGTGACCGTCGTCATCCTGCGCGACGACTTGTTACAACGCATTCCCGAGAACCTGGCGACGATGCTCGACTATCGCATTCACGTCGAAAACAAGTCTCTCTACAACACGCCCAACACTTGGGGCATTTACATTCTCAGTCTCGTGTGCAAATGGTTGCAGGAGAAAGGGGGGCTCGCCGCGATGGAGCGTGAGAATGAAGAGAAGGCGCGGCTCATTTATGAAGCGATTGACGCCACTGACTTCTATCGCGGTCATGCGGATATTGATTGTCGTTCGACGATGAACGTCACGTTTCGTTTGCCGGCTGAAGAGTTGGAGAAGAAGTTTGTTGCTGAGGCAACAGCGCAGGGCCTCGATGGATTGAAAGGGCATCGTTCGGTCGGCGGCATTCGCGCGTCGATCTACAACGCCTTCCCGCGTGCGGGAGTTGAAGCACTTGTGTCGTTCATGAAGGATTTTGAACGGGGCAATGGGTAATCCACAGATTGCACAGATTGGACCAGAACATGCCGGCACGCGTCTTGACATTTACCTCGCTTCGCAATTTGAAGGCTGGAGTCGGGCGCGTCTGCAACGACTGATCGAAAACGAAGACGTACTCGTAAACGGCAAAGTCGCAAAGCCTTCCTACAAACTCCGCGAACATGACGAGATTGAAGTTGATTTGATAGCGCCGCCGACGGATCTCTTCACGCCGGAAAATATTCCACTCGAGATCGTTTACGAAGATGAGACGCTGGTGGTAATGAACAAACCGGCCGGGCTTGTGGTCCATCCTGCGTCGGGCACGCCGTCGGGCACGCTCGCCAACGCACTTGCGTATCACTTTCAACAACTGCCGGGCCGTGAGGTGCGGCCGGGGATCGTGCATCGATTGGATCGCGACACATCCGGGTTGCTCGTCGTCGCAAAAACCGAAAGCGCGCTGGAGAATCTCTCGGATCAGTTTCGGGATCGAACTGTGTTTAAGTCGTATGTGGCGCTGGTCCATGGGCGAATGAGTGCGGATTCAGGGAAGATCGATCAACCGCTGGCTCGCGATCGGTCAAACCGTACGCGTATGGCAGTCGTGCGTGGCGGGCGCAATGCGTTAACGTTGTATCGCGTGCGGCAGGGTTTTGAGAGATTCACGTTATTGGACGTTGAGCTCAAGACGGGCCGGACACATCAGATTCGCGTTCATCTCGCATGGTTGAAGCATCCGGTAGTAGGAGATGAGACTTACGGTGGCGGGCGTGATAACACCATTCAGGATCCACAACTGCGCGCGCGCATTCGCCATCTCAAACGACATTTTCTGCACGCAGAGAAACTCGGCTTTAGACACCCACAGACAAACGAATTTGTGAAGTTTGAATCCCCATTGCCGGCGGAATTGTCAGAGTTTTTGGAACACGGATTACACGGATAAAAATCCGGATTTAATCTGTGTAATCTGTGGTTACGGTATTGGTTCGAAGCGTTTAATCAACGCCTGAAACCGTTCATCACTTCGCAGTCCGTCAAACATCGGCTCGATCCGGATCAGCACCAGTCCCGGATGACGCGCCTCGAAGGCCTTATTCAAATACTCAATCGCTTTATCATTGTCCTTCAGCCCGGCATAAATGATCGCGAAGTATAGTGGCGAAACGTAGCGACGCTTCGATAACGCCTCGATCTGATTGAGAATCGCCTGCGCCTCCGCCCGCTTCCCCGCCATACCATACGCAAAACCCAGCGACGACGACGCTTCACACTCAGCCTCTACCACCTGATCAGGTATTGGACCACTCGGCGGCGCCTTGATCAGTTTGCGCAACTCCGCGATCGCCTCCTGGTGCATCCCTTTCTGCACGTAAGCCAGCGCCAGGTAGTGGCGCGCAACCCAGAAATCCGGATCGCTTTGCAACGTCACTTTGTACTTCGCGATCGCATCGTCGTAGTTGTGCTCGTAATACGAATAGAGACCGGTGTTGGCGCTGATGATTGGCGACAGCGGATCGAGGTTGTGCGCTTCTTCGATCTCCGCCTTCGCGAGACTGAACTTACCCATCTGCATCAGGTACGACGCATACCACTGATGCGCTGTCGGATACTTCGGGTTCAACCTGATCGCCTGTTGAAAATCGCTTTGCGCACCGAGCCAGTCCCAGTCGTAAGCGAGTCGAACAAACGCGCGCGACGTGTAGGCTTCGGCCAGCGTCGGGTCAGCATCGACAGCCTTCTGCGCGGCCGCCTTTGCTTTCGGCATTTCATCGACCGGCCGCACAACGCCGATGTCGCAAAGAAGCGCGTATGAATCAGCCAGTCCTGAAAACGCGAGCGCGAAAGTCGGATCCTTTTCTTCAGCGCGTTTGAAGTACTCGATGCCGTTGCGAAAACCTTCTTCGTTACGCCGGTTCCAGAAATACCGGCCCTTCAGATAAAGCTGATACGCTTCCGCGTCGTGCGTGTAACGCTTCGCGAGCTTCTCTTCATCCTGACCCGTGAGTCGCAGTCGCAAGTTCTGCGAGATCTTTTTCGATACCTCCTCCTGAACTGAAAAAATATCTGCGAGACTGCTGTTGTACTCATCACCCCAGAGCTGCGACCCATCCGCCACTTTGATCAGCTCTGTTTTGATGACAAACCGATCGTCGCGCTTCACCAAACGTCCGGTCAGCACCGCACCGACGTTTAGACTGCGGCCCGCTTCAACGGGATCGAGGTTCGAACCTTTGAATCGAAAGACTGCATTGCGCGACATCACCGTCAGGTTGGGTAGTTGCGAAAGACTGTTGATGATGCTTTCTGTGATTCCGTCGGAGAGATATTCGACGTTCGGATCATTACTATCGTTTACAAACGGCAGGATGGCAACCGAGTTTATCGCCGGTCTTGACCTCGCAAAAAGAACTACAGCCACCACCAACAGCAACACTCCGAGTGCGCCTGCAACACCATAGGCCAGCCATCGCTTGCGTCCTGGCGTTGGAGTAGTGACGCCGGAAGTAGTTGCTTCTCCCGTCACGGTGATGACTTGTGTTTTCGCGACCGTCGGCACGGACGTAACCATGTCGGTTTGTGTTTCGCGCGCTTCCTGGCGCGCTAATTCCCCGGTATCCGACGTGTGCAGCTCGTCGCGGAGCTGTTCGAGATCGAGCTTGAGATCCGTAATCGTCTGATAGCGCTTGAGTCGATCCTTGGCCAGCGCCTTCGCAATGATTCGTTCGAACTGCCGCGGGACGTTCGGAACGAGATGGACCAACGGCTGCGGATCGTGATCGATGATGGAAACGCGCGTGTGACTATCAGTCTTGCCTTTGAACGGCGGGTGCCCGGCCACCATTTCGTAAAGCACAACTCCGAGACTAAAAACATCAGAACGCTCGTCGATACTTTCACCCAGCGCCTGTTCGGGCGACATGTAGCCGGTCGTGCCCATGACCGTGCCCGGACTGGTCTCAGTGATCGGAATCGTCACAGCTTCGGGGTCAGAGCTTGGGGCGTCGCGATCGGTGAGTTTCGCGAGTCCAAAGTCGAGCACTTTCACGAATCGATCGCGCACAAACTTGTCCTGCCGCAACATGATGTTCTCCGGCTTTATGTCGCGGTGAACGATGCCTGCCGCATGCGCGGCTTCGAGAGCCATGGCCACTTGAATGCCGACGCCGAGCGCTTCGTCAAACTTCATTGGACCACGCCAGAGACAGTGACGCAGCGTTTCGCCTTCGATGTATTCGGTGGCGATATAATAGCTGTCGTCGGTCTGGCCGATCTCGTAAATGGTGAGGATGTTCGGATGATTGAGCGCGAGGATCGCGCGTGCTTCCTGTTTGAAACGGCGCAGGCGACTCTCTGATTTCGTTACTTCCTGCGGCAGAACTTTCAGCGCGACTTTGCGACCGTGTTGCTTGGTATCTTCACCGAGCAACACCTCACCCATACCACCCTTGCCCAGCCTGCGTAAGATGCGATAATGGGCGATGTACTCTGGTGGTGAATTGCTATTCGCTGAAGCTAGGTTGTTCGGGCTGTCGGGCATCAGCAGTTCTGGCGCATTGTAGCACCGCTAAATAGGACTTATAGTCCTACTGATAGCCGAGAAAGGGCAACAAGTTCAGGGGCAATCGCATCGAACCTCAGCTCCCGAACATTTCCATTAGCATGTCAGCACGTCTAACACAGTTTTTATTCAGATATTTGTCGGTCGTTTTTGTGATTACGGCTGCCACGCTGTCCGCGTCTGCACAGAAGCCTAAGCCTTCGCCAACTCCACCGCCTGGTGAGCCACAGGGCACGGAAAGGATCTTGATTCGACGTGTCCGGCTGCCAATCACTGTCACGGATAAGAAGGGTAATTTCGTACCCGGCCTGACTAAAAACGACTTCACCATTCTGGAAGACAAAGTACCGCAGACGATCGAAACCTTCTCCGACGATCTTTCGCAAACAACGCCGCTCTACGTCGCTGTCCTGATGGACACATCACCGTCAACAGCAGGTAAGTTGAAGTTTCAACAAGAGTCGGCGATGAATTTTATTCAAACAGTGGTGAAGCCGCGCAAAGATCGCGTGCTCTTCGGCACGTTCGACGATGAGATCAAACTGTTGCAGGACTTCACCGATAAGCTCGATCTGCTCGATAAAGCTGTGTACGGCGTTAAGAAGATGGGCAAGCAGACTGCGCTGTTCGATGCAGTGTGGCAGTTTTGCGACGAGAAGATGCGCTCCGTTCCGGGACGCCGTGTGCTGTTGATCGTGACGGACGGTGAAGACACTTACAGCCGCGCGAACTTGCGCGACGCGATCGATATCGCCCAAAGAACTGAAACAACTATCTTCGCGATCTCGACGAAAGCCGGTTTTCTCTCGACAGTACCGGGCGTTGAAGCAGGACAAGTAGCTGACAAGAAAGACAAGGATCTGCTAACGCTGTCGGAGGAAACAGGCGGCATGGCATTTTTTACCGGCGACATGCTCTCACTCGAGCGTTCGTTCACGAAGATCTCGAAAGAGCTGCGCGCGCAGTATCTCGTCACTTACGATCCAACGAATAAGCATTACGACGGAACGTTCCGAAAGATCGATGTCAAGTTGTCGGACGGACACGGCGATCTGAAAGTAAGGACCAAGCGAGGTTACAAAGCTATCTCCGACAGTGTCGCGCAATAAACAGACTGGAAGTAAGAGATGCAATATCGCTCAATAGTTTTATTCGTTCTGGTTTTTCTCCTTTTGTGCGGAGGAATAGCTAACCGTAGTCAATTTGCGAAAAACGAGACGAGCACGCCAGGCGCTAATGCAGCTCCATCCCCGTCACCAACGCCGAAACGCGAAGAAGTGCCGCAGGACTCGGACGAAGTAGTCAAGGTCGAGACAAACCTGACCAACCTCTTCTTCACGGCCGCTGATAAGAACAAACGCTTCGTCAGCACTTTGAAAGCCGAAGACATCCGGGTATTGGAAGACGGACAGCCACAGGAGATCTTCACGTTCCAACAAAACATCGATCTGCCACTCTCACTCGCGATACTCATCGATACGAGCGCTTCCGAAGAACGCACGCTGCCCGATGAAAAAGAAGCGGCCCGCTCGTTTCTCGAAAATGTGCTGCGAGCAAACAAGGACGAAGCCGCCGTTGTTTCCTTCACTGGTGAGACGACCCTGGAGCAGGGCTTCACCGGAAGTTTAGAGCGACTTCGTAGGGCGATCGATCGCGTCGAGTTTGTTCCACCTTCGGGTTACATAGGCGGCGGCGTGGTCGTTAACGGCACTCCACCGATTTCCGGAACTAATCAGAGTCTAGCGGGCTCGACTGCAATCTGGGACGCGGTATGGGCAACGTCCGACGAACTGATGAGCTCTTCCGCGGAACACACGCGACGCGCGATCATCCTGCTGACTGACGGTGAAGACACCAGCAGCCGTATGAAGATTCACGAGGCAATCGAGAAGGCCCAGAAGGCTGATGCGCTTATCTACGCGATCGGAATCGGAGACCGCTACACGTTCAACGTCGACGAGGGCTCATTGCGGAAGGTAACGGAAAAGACCGGCGGGAGGGCCTACTTTCCACGTGGCGTGCGTGATCTCCGCGACGCCTTTGCCCAGATCCAGAAAGACCTTCGCGAGCAGTATCTGGTGGCTTATTCACCCAGCAACAAGGCCCGGGATGGCTCATACCGCAAGATTGAAATCCAGGTGGTAAACCCGGCCCTGCGCGATCAAAACCTGAAGTTGAACTACCGCTCCGGCTATTTCGCCAAGACTACCGGGGCCGAGCCAGCCACGCGCAAACGCACCCAGGACCAATGATTTCCGCGTAAATTTGCGTTAATAAGTGGTGCCCCAATGTGGAACTGTTCTCTGCGCCCTCTGCGTTTAGTTGCCTTTTAACGCAGAGAGCACTGAGATACGCCGAGAACGCAGAGAAATCGATCGATTAAGACACCACCCGTTAATACACATGGCTGACAAACCTTAACCAAACCTGTTATACTCCTCTCCGCCAGTGTGTTTGCCTTAGCACTGCAAGGAACTACCGCACCAAATCTCCATTTTTCCTCCCGAGGTTCCTTACTTACGGCCGGAAAACAGACTAGATGACCAGCAGCACCTCAGACCGGGGCAGGATCCTGATCGTTGATGACGACAGGAAAATACTCGATCTACTGCACGATCTCCTCGAAATGGAAGGTTACGAAGTTGCCACCGCGGTAGATGGCGCCCAGGCAATCCACCTCGCACTCTCCTTCAATCCCGACATCGTCGTCAGCGACGTGGTCATGCCCAATGTTGGCGGCCTCGAGCTGTGCCGCCGTTTGAAGGAAGACTCGCGCACTGCTTACGTGCCGGTGCTCCTGATCAGCGGTCTCGCCACTTCAGACGAGGCCGGTATTGAAGGTCTATACGCGGGCGCCGACGACTATCTCGAACTACCGTTCCGAAACGAAGAATTACTGGTGAAGGTCGCGCGACTGGTTGAGCGCCATCGCATCGGCAAAGAGTTGAAAGAGAGTGAAGAGCGTTATCGGAGTCTGGTTGAGTTGTCGCCTGATGCGATCGTCGTTCACCACGCAGGCAAATTTACTTACGTCAATCCCGCGGCCGTAAAACTATGGGGCGCGTCCAGTGCTCGGGAATTGATCGGCAAGTCGATTCTCGACGTGGTCCATCCGGATTATCACGAGCACGTTCGTGAACGCGTTGATTACATAATGGAGTTTCAAAGATCCACCGAACTGGCGGAACAAAAGTGTCTTCGTCTTGATGGATCCGAGCTTGACGTTGAAGTAACCGGTTTGCCTTTCTCTTCGGAAGGCAGATCGGCCGTGCTGGCAGTTTTCCGAGACGTGACGGAAAAGAAGCAGGCACGCGAGGCGCTGCGAAAAGCAGAGAAGCGTTTGCGCACGGTCGTAGCAAGCGCGTCACTCATTCTCTTTGCTGTCGACCAGAACGGCGTTTTCACTTTGTGTGCAGGCGAAGGTTTGAAGAGTCTCTCACTGCACGCCGGTGAGCTGGTGGGCAAATCAGCTTTTGAAGTCTACAGGGATTCACCGCAGGTCGGTGAAAACCTCCGACGAGCTTTGAGAGGCGAGTCGTTTACATCATCGGTGACGGTGCGAGATCTTGTTTTTGAGGTTCGTTATTCTCCACTCACAGACGAACGCGACAATGTGTTAGGCGTTATTGGAGTTGCGACAGACATCACTGAAGCACGTCGAGCCGAGAACTCGATACGTGAAAGCGAAGAGCGCTATCGCGAACTTTTCGAGAATGCCAACGACATCATCTATACGCACGATCTGCAAGGAAACTTCACGTCGCTCAATCGCAGTGGCGAACGAATTACCGGCTACTCGCGCGAAGAAGCAGCGAAGATGAATATTGCTGACGTGATCGCGCCGGAGTATCTAACCCTCGCGCGCGCGATGATGGCGCAAAAGGCGAACGAAGGTGTTTCGACTGTTTACGAGATCGACATCATCGCGAAGCCGGGCAAACGAGTACGGCTCGAAGTCAGCACGCGTTTAATCTTCAGCGACGGAAAGCCTGTTGGCGTACAGGGAATCGGTCGCGACCTCACCGAGCGCAAAAATTCGGAAGAAGCTCTGCGCGAGAGCCAGGCGTTTTTGGCCCAACAGGCCCAACGCGAGGCGATGACTCATCGCATTTCCCAGGCGATTCGCTGCTCTCTCGATAGTCAGGAGATTTATCAGACGGCAGTTAGAGAGTTGGGTTCTTATCTCGAGGTGGATCGTTGTTCACTCTACATGAGAGACGTCCGCGCCGAGTGTGGGATGAATGTCGCCGAGTATCACGTGGCTGACGTGGAACCTGCCGCATCGGATTTCGCGCTCTCTCATGTCAAAACGCTGCTTTCGGCCCTTGGTACCACAGGCGTTTTGGCTTTTAACGATGCGGCCAACGATCCACGCGTCGCCGATCTCTACCAGAGCATACTTGCGAAAGCGAATGTGAAGTCGATCATGTACGTCGCGATTAGAGTGGGCGACGACGTGCCGGCGGGTTTTGCGCTTTCGACCACGAAAGAGGTCAGGCAGTGGAGTGAGGCTGACATCGCCCTCGCCAAAGCTGTTGCGGATCAAACCGGCATCGCGATTCGCCAGGCGCAGCTTTATCAAAAAGCGGAAAGCACGTCGATACGCGAAGCTCTGGTGAATCGTTTGACGATGGCGATTCGCGCATCGTTGAGTTTGCCTGAAGTGTTGCGCACGGCGACGCTCGAACTCGGGCGCGCGCTGGTGGCGTCGAGAGTTCAGCTTTGTTTGTACGACAGCGAAGGTGTTAGCGAACCTCTCGAATACGAATACCTCGGGCCGGGCGGCAGAACTGTTCAAAACAGCGTTATCAACTGTGACGATCCGATCGGGTGTCGCCTCTCGCAGTCAGGTCAGCCACTCATTGTTGATGACGCCGCGAATTACGAAGATTCCTCGCCTACGTTAGCGGAGTACGTGTGCCGGCGGGCTGAGCAGTTTGGCATCCGCTCGCAAATCAACTATCCGATATTCATCAAGGGACAATTTCGCGGCTCACTTTGTATCTACCAAACGGACCGCATACGTCTGTGGAACGAAGATGAAATCGCGTTGGTAGAAGCGCTGGCGGAACGAATCGCCGTCGGTATAGCGCAAGCCGAACTGTTTGAAATGGTGGCGCGCGGAAAGACCGAGTGGGAAACGACCTTCGACGCAATGTCGGACGGTATTTTCATCTTTGACAGCAACGGCGAACTCAAACGCGTCAATCGCGCCGGGGCTACGATGGAAGCAGTTCATCCGCGATTACTGCTCGGCCGCCAGTGTTGCGACATCCTGCGGACCAGCGAAGAAGACGAAGCCTGCGTGGTTGAAAAGGCGCTCGAAACCGGCCGCAGTGTGACGATTGAGATCACTCCGAATCGTCTCAACCGGCCGTTGTTGGTTTCAGTTGAGCCGGTAGTTGATGAGAATAACCAGGCCGTCGCGGTAGTTTGCACTGCGCGCGATCTTTCGGATCTGCGCAAGGTTCAGGCTGTCGCACGCGAGCATCAGTCGTTGTTGACGAATATTCTCGAGAGCGCGCGTGAGTCGATCTATGCAGTGGATCCTGACGGCAACTTCAAGTGGTGCAACACGGCTACGTTGAAAGGCCTTGGTTATCAACGCAGTAACTTCATTGGGCGGCCGTTGCTGAGCATGGTCTACGAAGGCGATCGCGATTTGGTCCGCCAAAAGCTCGCGGCTGCGTTAACCGGCTCTCCGCAAACTTACGAGATGCGCTACTTCGCTTATGACGGACAACTGCGATATGCGCGCGTCGACAATTCACCGCTCGTTGTGGAAGGGCGAACTACCGGTGTGCTTGGTATCGCGCGCGACATCACCGAGCAGAAAGAAGAACGTGAACGCGCGGCGCGTGCCGACAAACTGCGCGCGTTGGGCCAACTCGCATCTGGTGTGGCCCACGACTTCAACAATTCACTGGCTGCGATCCTTGGACGGGCACAGTTGCTGCGACGTCAGGTTCACGACCCGGCGCTGGTGCGCAACCTCGACATCATTCAGACTTCCGCCGAAGATGCTGCTGCGACCGTGCGTCGTATTCAGACGTTCGCACGCAAATCCGCCGTGAAGGAATTTGAGCTTGTTGATGTCGCGAGTCTACTTAATGACGCTGTTGAAATAACCAGAACTCGTTGGCAAAACGAAGCGCGTATTCGAGGGCTCGAATACGAGGTCAAACTCGACACGGAGAGCGAACAGTTCACGTACGGCAGTGCGTCTGAGCTGCGCGAAGTATTCGTTAATCTGATTGTGAATTCAGTCGACGCGATGCCGCGTGGAGGTAAGGTGCGCGTGACTTGTCGTCGCAAAGACAGTCGCCTGGAACTACACTTCATTGACAACGGCATGGGTATGCCGGAAGACGTGCGGCAGAAAATATTTGAGCCGTTCTTTTCGACCAAAGGCGCGCACGGCACCGGACTCGGACTGTCAGTCAGTTACAGCATCATTGAACGTCACTCGGGTTCGATCAGTGTCATTTCCGAACCCGGCAGCGGCGCTAACTTCACGATTGATCTACCGGCAGTCGCAGCAGAAACTACGTCTGATGAGGTATCGACAGTTCTGAGTGACGCACCGAGTTTGCGCATTCTCGTTGTTGACGATGAGAAGCCCGTCAGAGAAACACTCGCCGAAATGCTTCTTGCAGTTCATCATCGAGTGGAGCTCGCAGAAAGTGGACACGAAGCAGTTGAAAAGATGCGCAGCGGCGCCTTCGACTTTGTCTTTACCGATCTCGCAATGCCTGAGATGGACGGCTGGGAAACTGCGCGGCTAATTCGAAAAGACTGGCCTGGCGTGCGGATCGTTCTCGTAACCGGTTATGGGCCAAACACTGTTCCGCCAACGGGTGAAGAAAACCTCGTTGACGCTATCATCGGCAAGCCCTTCGACTTCGCACAAGTAGGATCGACCATCAATACTCTCACGAGACACGAGAGTATCTGCGTTCATCCCTAAAAATCCGCATAAATCTTAGTTGAAGTTCATGATTCCGGCGCTGGCGGCGAAACCGACTCCGAATCCAACGACTATCGTGGGACCAGACCACTCGCTCTTTTCAGCGAGCATAAAACCGGTGGAAGCGCTTGACAGATTGCCGTAACGTTCCAGCACCTGGTAAGACCCGTGGACCTTTGCTGAATCCGGTTCAAGATCCAGTTGAGTGCAAACGCCGTCGAGAATCTTCTTGCTGCCGGTGTGAATCAAACAGTCATCAACCTGAGTCAGATTTGACACTGGCGAATCAGGGTGTTGCAGGACGTTCTTGACGGTAGTCACTGCATAATGCGCGCCGCGCGAGGGGACGTTCGGCTGCATGAAGTATTGCGGCCTTCCTTTGAGGAAGGGATGTGAACTGCTGCTGGTCATCGTGAGCAGGTTCATATCGTTTGGCTGATCGTTCGTCAGGTGCGAGATTGGTCCAAACGCAGGTTTTCCTTCTTCACTGCCCACCAGCAACGCCACCGCACCATCTCCGAAAAGCATGGATTGGATCACGAAGGTTGTATCCAACTTTTGTTGTTCAAATTGCTCGAGGTCCAGTCTCCTGTCTTTCCTCAATCTAATGATTTCGCGGTACCCGGAATACTCCTCGCGCAGCAGGGGAGCAGCGAATGGTGTGTGAGCTTCGGACATCACCACTATCGCGAGCTTGCCGGGATTTGCTGCCAGGTACCACTGAGCAACTTCAATCGACCTGAGTAACACGGAACAACCCTGTGCCTGCATATTGACAGTGCACACGGACCTTGAGAGTAGTCCGTGTGTCTTTGCCATGATCTCGGACGCCAGGCACGGCAACATCTGGTCAGGCGTGTTGGTTGCCGCGACTAGCAGACCGATTCGGGTCGGATCACCTCCCCATTCGTGAATGCAGCGACTGGTAGCGGCCACACCGAGTTCGCTGGTGGAACTGTTGGCTATCTTCGGTTTGCCGCAAAGAAAATCCGGATAATTTTCTAGAGTTGAGTATCGCTGGTCGACGCCGAGAGTACTGATGGTGTTGATCAGCTCGGGTGAGAGTTTATGCATCAGACTTCCGACCAGTTCGGTAGTCTTGAAGGCATTTTGAGGCACTGAGGTAGCCGCTGCTAAGAGGTTAATCATTGTCGTTTTCTACTCCAAGAGAGGGGGTTTGCCGCGTCAGACTGTCTACCCGACCGTTCCGACGCTGATTTGAGTTACAACTCTTGTGCCGCAGGTGTGGTGGGAGCCTAATGTGCAGATTTCTTCGGTTTTAAGGAGATTTTGCGAAATGCGGAATTATCGTCTTAGCCGTCATCTGTATACCCACTACGCACCGGGCAAAATTCCATAGGAAAATTCACTGAGATCCAAAAACCCCTTGTGCCACAGAGCTATACACTGTTCAATGGGTACTCACGCCAACGGCTTTGCACAAAAAGTCCTTTTCGACTCAGGTTTCCGGCTTCGCGGCGCGCAACGACAGGTGACTTTTTGTGCAAAGCCCATGGCATCATGGCATTTTTCTGCCGGGGGCCTAGTGCAGTTGGAAACGCCCCACGGTGTCTTCGCCGATGCTGCCGAAGTAGAGGGCGCCGTTGTGTTCGAGGACGTTGGAGATTTCGGCATAGCAGTCGGGGGAGTTGTTTTGGAGGTTTTCGACTACGCGGCCGCTCTGGTCCAAGCCAAGGACGAATGAGTAGCGTTGCGGGGCTGGTTGGAGGAATTTCGGGAGACGCGCAACTATCTTGCGTAAGAATGGGTGTGGGAGCATGCGGTCCACGATTGGCAAGCGAGGTGTCGGCAGGGCCAGCCAGAATCGGTCACGACCGTTCGAGGAAATACCGTCAGGGAAGCCCGGCAGGTTGTCGATGAAGATGTCGTTCTGGCCGAGCTTTGGTTCTTTCAACCACACGCGTCGCACGCGATACTTCCCAGTCTCAGCCACCAACACAAACGATTGATCAGGACTAACCGCAACTCCGTTCGCGAAGTAAAGATCTCGCAACAACGTGCGTGGCTTCTGAGTTTGCGGATCGAGCGCCAGCAAACGGCCATTTGGCTGATGCTCGAGTAGATCGTTCGCAAATTGCGACATCGGAAATCTGTTCGACGCTTCAGTGAAATAAATCGTGCCGTCAGCTCCAACATCCAGATCGTTAAGACAAACGAACTTGACGCCATCAGCTTCAACCGCCAGTACTTTTACCTCGCCGGACTTGTTCACTGACAGCAACCCTTTAATCGCGTCAGCGACTATCAGATTACCAGTGCGATCGAACACCAACCCGAGTGGGCGTCCGCCGGTATTCGCGAAGACGCGCGGCTGCGTGCCGTCAGATTGGAGCACCATGATGCGGCCGTCTTCAAACCCGGCATAAATCTTTCCGTCCGCATCGAGCGCAACATCCTCGGGTTTGTGCCCGTCTCCGAGAGGAAGTTTTTGCACGGGTGTGAGGCGTGTGTTCTGTTGATATTGTCCGGTTAGAGTTGGAGCGACTGGAGGAGTCCAGGCACCTGGATTGATCGGTACCGGCGCGAGCAGAAGGTACGCAAACGCGGCAACGAGGATCGCCGCAACACAGAGTCCAACACGTTTTCTGAGGGACATTAAAAGGTTAGCGTTCGCCGCGTGATTTCTGGACTGCTGTTTCCAAAGCTACCACCAGTTTTCTGATGCCGGCCTGGTCCATCGGCTCAATCAGACGCAGTGCTTCATCGAGTATGCGGCGTTGATGTTCAGGGAAATTCGGCAAACCACTGACAATACCCGGCTCGCCGTCGTAAAACGCAACTCGCGGCGGACGCACCGACTCAACAATATCTTTAACGACCGCGAGCGTCATCGTCGGTACACCTCCGAGCTCGAGCGCACGCGCCACGAGACCAATCGACTGATGACACAACACTGAAGCAGGTACCAGCAACGCCGCCTGCACTTCATAGCGTCGAATTCTTTCAAGTAACCTGGGAATTAATTCTTCGACCACCCTCGATGCGTCAGGAATGAATCCCGCAAAACTCCAGTACACAGGGTTCAATTGCCCGATAATCCCATTTTGCTCAAACTCGAGCAGACGCTCTACAGGCAGTTGCGAGTTCGCATCCTGCTGCACTGCGGCGGGATCGTAGCCGCGCGCCGCGAATCGTAAATCCGATTGTTCTACCTCGATCGGGATCTCTCGAAACGATAAATCACCGGTTGCAGAACTCGTATCGAAAGCAGACGTGCCGTCAATATACGCCCCGGCTGAAGCGATCAATGCGAGATTCAGCATCGGCAACGCGCGGCGCGCCGGCATAAACGGCGCGCGCCGGTTCCTCACAAAAGGATAATCGGAAAGACTGTCGCCGCCGCTCGGCTTCCAACCCGCAAGTCGTCTTCGCCAACCTTCAATGTCCTCAATAATTTCCACGAGCGTTTTCCATCCTGAGATTCAATTGCGCAAGCTGCGGGCCATCAGGACCATCGCGACGAGCGCGGCAATCATAGCAAGCCCGAGCACATTAACCGAATAACCATGCAGCACGCCAAACGCGATGCGCCGCGGATCGTCCGCCGCAATCTGATCGATCGGCAGGACCATCGCCGCACGCAAAGCTCGCATTCGCGCGGCAATCACCCAGTGGCCCACGCCCGTCGCGAGTGCGATCACAACCAGGCAAACGCACTCGATAATAAAACTTACGCGGCCAGCGGAGTTGCGCCACAGTAGTAAACTCAGCAACAGCAGTAACGCGATCAGAAATCCGGCGATGTTGATGACCGACAGTGAGCGCGTCACGATCGATCCGGCAATCTCGTTCGCGTTCGCCAGGCCAAAAGATCTCAATACGCCAAACGCAGCCGGCGCGACCACGGCGCCGAAGAAGAGTGCAGCACCAAACCAACAAGCAAGCAGAATCAAGCGCGTAAAGTTCATCTAATCAAACTCATCGATCGTCGCCAGCAATTTGATCTTTGGCGCAGTGATCTGAGGTGGAGTCAACTCTCTCGGATCGGCTGCATTTAACAACCACGACAGCGCGGTATCGAGTTGCGCCTGGTATTCGTCGAGGTCCAACGACATAAACACGCGCACGCCTAAACGTGCAAACTTCTCCTTCGCGCGAACGTACATCTGCCGCGCCGCGCCAGGACGACCGATATCGAGGTGATGAAACGCAACGGCGGACTGGATCATCGCCTGCAGGAAGAGTTTTTCCTGTGGTCCAACTTCACCCATCCAACGTTCTTCCCACGCGTCGTGCGCGGCGTGAAACTCACCCGCGTTGTAGAGGTCGATGCCCGCGATGTACTCGATCGGGTACGCAGCGACGTGAGCGTCGAGATAGGCGTTTTCAAATTCGGTCATTGCCCTGCATTCAATCGAGCCGCAATCACTTTCACAGCCGTCGCACCGGCGCCAGTGGCGCTGCTGATCGTCGGCGCGAGTGGATTCGAGACGTCGCCCACCGCAAAAACCATCGGCACATTAGTTTCCTGCGTGCTGTTCACTTTAATGTAACCCTTCTCGTCCGTCTCGAGTTGTTCTCGGAACAACTGCGTATTCGGCTCGACGCCGATGCGGATGAGCACGCCGCGCACCGCAAGCTGAAACGGTTTCAGCCCGACTTTGCGCTGAATTTCAACTGCCTGCACGCTTTCGTCGCCAATAATACGCGTCAAAACTGATTCCGTGAAAACCGTGATGCAATGTATTGACTGCAAACGTTCGCGAAACTCGGTCCTGGCCCGTAGTTTCTTGCCGCGATGGACCAGCGTCACTGTCGGACAAACTTCCGCCAGCAACAACGCATTCTCAACCGCCGCATCACCGCCGCCAACGACGCAAACATCGTGACCGGCGAAGAGTTGCCGATCGCGAGTGCCGGATTCGATTATCCCCTTTCCGACAAACTCTTTCTCACCCGGCACTCCCAACTCGCGCGGGCCCACGCCACTCGCAATCACAATCGCGATACACTGCAAACTTTCACCACTCGCTAACGACACGCGTTTCGCTTTTAAATCAACTGAAGTAATAGCAGCTTGCGTCCACAGATCAAACTCTGCTGACTCGACATCCTTAGCGAAGAGATCCAGAAAGTCCTTGCCACTGCGAGTCTTGACGCCGAGGTAGTTTTCGATCGGATTGTAGATGCGGTGCAGTTGGCCACCGATTTGTTCAGCTTGCTCGAGCACAAGCGTGTCGAGTCCTAGCTCGTCACACCAGAAAGCTGTCGCCAGTCCTGCTGGTCCAGCGCCGATTATGATTACGTCGTGCATTCGTCCTAACCAGCGACTGCCAACTGAAACGAATTCTGTAAAGCTTCCACGACGTCCTGCGGTTCGAGACGTGAGGCTGCAAGCGTTCGGTGGCTGTCGAGAAACTTGACCGCGGAGGTCATCTCGCGATCATCCATTTGCCAGCGCCCTTCACGATTGCTCTCCTTGGCGTTCAGCAACTGCAAGGCGCCACTCAGATCACGATGCGTAATGCGCGGGCGCACGACTGTTTCGGCCCAGGAGTAGTAGGGATAATCGAGTCGATAAAACCAGCCGGAGCCGGAGGGAATCGCGATCAGAAAGAGTTGGCCGCGCGCGTATTTCGAGATGGCCGTGTAAGGCGCGGCGTGTCTGGTTGGACTAAAACCGGTGCCGTCAAAAAGCTCGGGTGCGAGAATTATCAATGAGATCTTCGAATCCGAATACTCCGTCACTTTCGACTCGCCGCGCTCGAAGCTCTCGATCGCAGCAACCACGCGCTCCCAACCTTCACGCCACAGCGATTCATAGTCGTTGATGTTCGTCAGCAAACGCTCGACTTCAGGCAGGACAAGATCGTATGCGCGCGCATCGTCATCGACTTCTTCGCCGGCGAGCAGGCGCGCCAACGGCGAACCGTCGTCGTTATTTGGACTGGCCTGATCCGACCCCTGGATCGCGATACTGACGCGCACGCCATCGTCACTTGAATACTCCGAAAAATCACCGGCCTCGGCAGCCGAAATCAGCAGGTCACGATACGCCAGCGCACGCTCACCGTTCAGCACAGTCCAAACGGACAACACACCATCGGTATCGAAGTGATTGTTGGTTACCAGCTCGATCCCGTTCGTCAGCGTCGCGCGATTTGGCGAAGCAACGAGATTCAGCGCGATCTCCGTTGACGTGTCAGCCTTCAATTCCGCCGGCGTGGTGTTTCCTTCCCAGTGCGAAAAATGAATACTGTTGTCAACAGTCCCATCAACCGACAGCTTGGAAACGTTTGCGAGTGCTTCAGTGTAGAACTGGAATCTCATGCGCGAGCCTTTCGTTTTTTACTAAAGTGTAGTGTAACGTGTGTCTTGGCTCAAAGCCGCTGATATTCAAACGTGGGGAATGATTCGATGGAAGAAATGACCGCAACTGAACTCAAACAGCGCCTCGACAATGGGGACGATATTCAGATCATTGACGTGCGTGAGGACGATGAAGTCGCGATTGCGCGTATCCCGAACGCAAAACACATCCCACTGGCGCAGGTGTTGAATCGCATGGACGAGATCGATCCGAACCGCGAAACAGTGGTGCACTGCAAAATGGGCGGGCGCAGCGCACGCGCCATTGAGGCGCTTCAGCGTTCCGGATTTCAAGGCAAACTCATTAATCTCAAAGGTGGGATTATTGGCTGGTCGAATGAAGTAGATCCGAGCGTGCCGAAGTACTAAGACAAGTTTCACGCAAAGGCGCAAAGAAAAGACGCAAAGGCACAAAGAAGATTTTCTTAGCGCCTTTGCGTCCTACTTAGCGCCTTTGCGTGAAATTATTTCGTGATTCCTTCAAGTTCGATAAATCGGCTCAGACGAGTGATCACCATTCCTTCTTCACACTCGAGCCGGCACGAGAGCGCGGGCCGATCGCTTTGCTCGTTCTGCCCTTTCAGGTGATACCAGATCTGGCAATTCGTGCATTCACCGTTCCAGCAAAAGTCGCCGTAAGAGATGGTGTTGATGGATAGGTATTGAAAACAACGCAGCAGGCGGTTCTTCTCAGGTACGCTGACTTCTTTGCCAACTATCTCGAGGCTTATCAGCTTCTCGTAAGGATCGAGCAGATCCGCACTTTGTTCACTCATAGGCAGCGGCAGTATAATCGCTCCCTGCTCAAATTTGTACATTAAGCATCGATTGCGGGGGTTATTGAATTGTCTTTAGTCATTTACACCAAGCCTGGCTGTCCTTATTGCCAGCAGGCGCGCGAATATTACACTTCGAAAGGCATTCCGTTTCTCGACTACGACGCCCAGAACGACAAAGCCCGCCGGGCCGAAATGTTTTCATATTCCGGCGGCGACCCGACCGTGCCGTGCATCGTTCAGGACGGCAAATACGTGGGCTCAGGTTGGGGAAATCCTCCGCGCGGTTGAACGGTTCACGATTAGCCGGCCGTGCGCCGGCAGTTTACAAACACACGTCTCCCCTTATTTTGACTCGTGCTCTACCCAGGAAGGTGCTCCATGAAAAACCACTCCCGTTTGTCTTTTCTGCTGTTGCTCTTTTGTGTTCTCCCGATTAGCAGCAAAGTTATAGCACAATCAGATGGAGGAGCCGGCGCGCCTCAACCACCTATGACTGAAAAGAAACCAAAGATTACAAACATTCACGGCACTACCCTCGTTGACGACTTCTTCTGGCTACGCGAAAAAACAAATCCCGCGGTGATGGCCCACCTGAAAGCGGAGGATGAGTATGCCCAGTCAATGATGAAACACACTGCCGCGCTTCAGGAAAAGCTCTACAACGAAATGCGCAGTCATATTAAAGAGACTGACACCAGAGTACCTTTTCGTTTGGGCAATTACTTCTATTACTCACGCACAGAAGAAGGTAAGCAGTATCCGATTAACTGTCGCAAGAAGGGCAGCCTCGATGCGCCGGAAGAGATCATTCTCGATCAGAACGAATTGGCCAAGGGTCAGAAGTTCATGAGCGTTGGCGCCTTTATTCCGAGTGATGATGGAAATTTGCTTGCTTACAGTACTGACAACACGGGTTATCGCCAATACGTGCTCCAGGTCAAAGATTTGCGAACGGGCCAACTCTTCCCGGAGAGAATTGAACGCGTCACTAGCGTCGATTGGGCCAGTGACAACAAGACGCTTTTCTACGTCAATGAAGATGCGGTTACCAAGCGGAGCGACAAGTTTTTCCGTCACGTTCTCAGCACTGACAAGTATGACCTGATCTACCAAGAAAAGGACGAGCTGTTTAATATCGGAGTCGGTCGCTCCCGCGACAAGGAAATCATCTTTCTGGAAGCGTTCAGTAAGACTTCCACCGAGGCTCGCTACATGCGCGCTAACGAGCCAAACGGAACGTTGCAGGTGATCCTGCCGCGACAGCCCGAGCACGAGTACGACGTCGATCACCGCAACAACACATTCTACATTCGCACAAACAGAGGCGCGAAGAATTTCCGCATCGTCACCGCGCCGGTTAACGATCCGTCGGAAAAGAACTGGAAAGAGTTTGTTGCACACAGACCGGAAGTGAAGCTCGATGGGATCGATCTCTTTGCCAATCATGCCGTGCTGTCTGAATGGGAAAACGGACTGCAACAACTCGAAGTCGTTGACTTCAAAACCGACAAACGTCATCGCATCAAGTTTCCGGAACCGGTTTACTCAGCAGGGCTGTCCACCAACCACGAATTCGACACGTCCGTCGTCAGGTACAGTTACAACTCGCTCGTTACACCGTCTTCGACCCTTGATTACGACATGAACACGGGCAAGGCGACGTTGTTGAAGCAGGAGGAAGTGCCCGGCGGATTCGATCGGAAAAACTACAAGTCGGAACGAGTGTTTGCGACGGCCTCTGACGGAACGAAGATTCCAATGTCGATCGTGTATCGCAAGGGAGTGAAGCTCGACGGCAGTGCGCCGCTGTTGCTCTACGGCTATGGCTCATATGGTCTATCGATTCCGCCGACGTTTTCTTCGAGTCGTCTCAGCCTGCTCGATCGTGGCGTTATCTTCGCGATCGGACACATTCGCGGTGGCGGCGAGTTAGGTGAGGAATGGCGCCAGGCCGGCAGGATGATGAAGAAGATGAACACGTTCACCGATTTTATCGCCTGCGCCGAAGCCCTCGTCAAACAAAAGTACACTTCGAAAGATCGGCTTGTTATTCAGGGTGGTAGTGCCGGGGGGCTACTGGTCGGCGCGGTCAGCAATATGCGACCTGATTTGTTCAAGGCAGTCGTTTCGCAAGTGCCTTTTGTTGACGTACTGAACACGATGCTCGATGCGAGTTTACCGCTGACGACGAGTGAGTACATCGAATGGGGCAATCCGAACGAGAAGCCCGCGTTCGATTATATGAAGACGTATTCGCCTTACGACAACGTCACGAAGCAGAATTATCCGGCAATGCTGGTGAAGGTTTCGGTAAATGACAGTCAGGTGCCGTACTGGGAAGGCGCAAAGCTGGTGGCGAAGCTCCGGGCTTTGAAGACTGACAACAATCCACTACTGTTGAAAGTCAACTTTGGCGCGGGACACGGCGGCGCGTCAGGTCGTTACGATGCCTTGCGCGAGACGGCATTCGATTACGCGTTCATGCTCTGGCAAATGGGAATTGCGGAATAGAGCATAGAAGCGAGGGAATATTCTCCCGCAAAGGCGCAAAGACGCAAAGAAACTGCTAAATTCTTCTTTGCGTCTTTGCGCCTTTGCGGGAAACTTTTGGAAATGATCGGCACCACGCTGGGGAATTACAAGATCCTCGAGAAGCTCGGTGAGGGCGGACAGGGCACGGTCTATAAAGCCGTCGATTCCAAACTGGGTCGCACGCTCGTTATCAAAGTGCTGCCTGCGGAACTGACTGCCCGCGAAGCTAACCTCAAACGTTTCGAACGCGAAGCGCGCCTCGCATCAGCGTTAGACCATCCAAACATCTGCACCATCTTCGACCTCAATGAGATCAATGGCATTCACTTCATCGCCATGCAGTACATCGAAGGTCGAAACGTGCGGCAACTCGTAAACGGCCGTCCCTTGTCGCTCGAGAGCGCGTTGTCGATCGCATTGCAAACCGCGGACGCACTCGGTGCCGCTCACGCTCGCGGCATCATTCATCGCGACATCAAAGCCGGCAACGTGATGGTCACGCCCAGCGGTCAGGTCAAAGTACTCGATTTCGGTCTCGCAAAACTGCTCGACGACGACCAGGCACGTACTTCGGGAATTCATCACACTGAGATCACTGAAGTCGGCGTTCCCTACGGCACGGCCACATACGCGGCGCCCGAACAGGCGCGTGGAGATCGCGTCGATGCGCGTGCTGACATTTTCTCGACTGGGGTGCTGCTTTACGAAATGCTGACGGGCACGTGGCCGTTCCGGGGTCAAACAGCGGTCGAAGTACGTCATGCAGTGTTGAATGATGAGCCGGAGCCGCTCTCGAAGATGCGGCCGGGTCGCGTGCCGGCGAAGTTGCAGGCAGTGATCGACAAAGCGCTGGCGAAAGATTCACGCAATCGTTATCAAAGGATTTCACACTTCGCCGATGACCTGCGTGCGATCATTCGCGAGCTCGGAACCGAATCGCTTCCGGGCATGGATGAGAGCACGTTGCCGGTCGCTCCCAAACATCTCAAACAGGAGGGTCCGGTCACGCGCGCGCTGCGTTGGCTGACGGGCAGCAAGAGTGGCGAGGGTTCTGAATCTGGTCCAAGATCCGCCGGCCGCGATTCTCAACCGAGCCCGCTGACGAGTCTCGGTGATCGCGATCGCAAGAGTGTCGCGATTCTCCCTTTCAAAAACGTCGGCAACGATCGCGAGATCGACTTCTACCAGTTTTCGCTCGCGGATGCTGTGATTACGGAGCTCGCGCGCGTTCGTTCACTCGTAGTGCGACCGTCGTCAGTGATCGTGAAATATCAGAATAGAACTGTTGATGCCGCTGAAGCCGGACGCGAACTCAGTGTCGATGCGATTCTCACTGCGACATTCCTGAAAGCCGGCGATCGACTCCGCGTTACTGCCCAATTGCTCGACGTGCGCACCAGCGAGATTCTCTGGAGTGAACGAATGGACGCCGAAGCGCGCGACATCATCGGCGTCCAGGACACGATCGTGCAACGCATCGTCGAAGGCTTGCGCCTCGAATTGAGTCCGGATGAAAAAGACGAACTGGCACGCAAGACGACCGCCGACGCTGCCGCTTCAGAAGAGTACCTGCGCGGCCGCGATTGCCTGGCGACTTTTATCTATCACACAATTCTGCGTGAACATCTCGACTCCGGCATCGAACATTTTCGACGCGCGATCGAGATCGATCCCAACTTCGCACTCGCCTACTCAGCACTCGGCAGTTGTTACGTCAATCGCGTGTTGAAAGGCCTGGGCCAGGCAGGCGATCACGAAAAGGCGAAGAACGCGTTTCGCAAAGCGCTGAAGCTCGATCCGCGGCTACTCGAAGCGCGCATGCACATGGTGTTCATCTATCTCACTGGCGGCCAAAAACAGAAGGCACGCACGGAAGTCGAACTGCTGCGGGATGAGTATCCGAACGATCCGGGTGTCTGGTTTGTGCGCGGCGTGGTTGCGCGTCTGGATAGTGATTATGAAAAGGCGTTGCGCAGTTTCGACCGGATGGTGAAGTTGAATCCCGGCGAACGCGTGTTGGCAAGTTACAACCGCGCGCGCATTTTCATGTATCAACGCCAGTACGAAGAGGCCTCCCGAGAGCTCGCTCAGGGTCATGAAATCGAACCCGAACATCCGCTGATCAGAGTTTTCACAGCGCGCGTGCTTTATTACAAAGGCGAAGTTGACGAAGCGCTCAAGATCCTCCAGCAGGTTTTGCAACAGCACCCGCAGATCGACGGCGTGCGACCGATCCTCGCAATCTGCTTGAGCGCGCAGGGACAACACACGAAAGCAAACGAACAACTCACGCCGAAAGTCAGGCAGGTAGCCGAAGCCGATTACGATATTTCTTACTGGCTCGCGTCTGCTTATCTTTTGCAGGGACGACAAGTCGAAGCGCTGAGGTGGTTGGAAACTGCCATCGGTCTCGGCAATGAGAATTACAAGTGGTTTGAGTCTGATCCAAACTGGACTGACATGCACGAGGATCCACGTTTCGTCGAATTGATGAATCGCATCAAGAGCCAACGCGAACAACCAGCCGGGGACCAGTCTGAATGAAAACATTTATCGTGGGCGACATACATGGTCGATGCGCACAGCTCCTCAACCTGCTCGATATGCTGCCGCGCGATCCGGAGCACGACACGCTCGTCTTTCTGGGCGATTTGATCGACCGTGGCGCGGACGCGCCGTGCTGCGTTTCTCACATCCTGAAACTATGCAACGAGAATCCCGAACGAGTTATTTGCCTGCGCGGGAATCATGAACAGATGTTGATGGATTTTCTCGAGGGTCACGGCAACCTGTGGCTCACCCCCGTGGTTGGCGGTGAGCGAACGTTTGAACAGTACACGGGTGTGTCCCTGCGAGTCGACAGTGAACAGGATCTCGAAGCAGCGAGGATTAAGTTTGAGCAATCATTTCCGGCCGAGCATCTCGCGTTCATGCAGGATCTGCCGTTCTATTACGAAGACGACTACGCGATCTACGTTCATGCCGGGTTGGATGAGGGCAAGCATCCGAGTGAAAGTTCGGAAGTGTCGCTCCTATGGATGCGCGACATGGACTTTTATAAGAACTACAAAGGCAAACCGTGTGTGTTCGGACATACACCAACGCCGCTTCTGCCTCTGCGCGGACGTGTTGGCCGACATGGAATTTATATTTCGCACAGTGCGATCGGGCTCGACACAGGCTACAACCAGCAGTCGCCGCTAAGCTGCCTCGCCTTGCCGGATTTTAATTTGTATCAGACTTATGCTGATGGTCGTGAAGAGACTCACCAGATCACGTCGTTCATTCCCGAGACGCTGAAAGCGATGCAGCGCAAGGCCGGCTTCGTTAATTGACTCGCTCGTAGTCGTAGCGATCGATGATGTGCCGGTGCATGTATTTCCCGATCGAGTCTGCACTCATCAACTTCTTAAATTCCGTAGCAGGCACCCCTTTGTATTTATACTGGCCGCCCTTGTTGAATACGACCTCGAGGATTCGCGCCCGGGCGTCGTAGCCAACTAACCTCAGCATATCCGAGTCTACTGGTTTTAATCGCATATTCCCCACCTCGCTGTATGCTGTGTGTATTTTCGCATACATAAGCCGTTTCGCAACAACACGCGAGACAGGTACACAAATTCTTATGGATTTCGTGAAGCTATGCGGAATGAGCGGCGGCTTCTATTTTCGATAGATTTCGCCGCCGGTTTCGACAAATTCCTGCGCCTTCTCCTGCATTCCCAGGCTCAAAGCCGCTGTAGTATCAACCTGCTTTTGCGCTGCATACTCGCGCACGTCCTGGGTGATCTTCATCGAACAAAAGTGCGGGCCGCACATGGAACAGAAGTGCGCCAGTTTGGCGCCCTCCTGAGGTAAAGTCTCGTCGTGATACTCGCGAGCCACTTCGGGATCGAGTGAGAGGTTGAACTGATCCTCCCAGCGAAACTCGAAACGCGCCTTCGATAACGCGTTGTCGCGATACTGCGCGCCCGGATGACCCTTTGCCAGATCCGCGGCGTGCGCCGCGAGCTTGTAGGCGATCACGCCATCCTTGACGTCCTTCTTATTCGGCAGACCGAGATGCTCTTTCGGAGTAACGTAGCAGAGCATCGCCGTTCCAAACCACCCGATCATTGCCGCGCCGATCGCTGAGGTGATGTGATCGTAACCAGGTGCGATGTCGGTCGTCAGTGGTCCAAGCGTGTAGAACGGCGCCTCCTGACAAGTCTCGAGTTGTTTGTCCATGTTCTCCTTGATCAAGTGCATCGGAACATGTCCCGGACCTTCGATCATCACCTGGCAATCGTGCTCCCAGGCAATCTTTGTCAACTCACCAAGCGTCTCCAACTCCGCAAACTGCGCTTCATCGTTAGCATCTGCAATCGAACCCGGTCGCAGTCCATCGCCGAGCGAGAACGACACATCGTAAGCAGCCATGATTTCGCAGATCTCGCGAAAGTGCGTGTAAAGAAAACTCTCCTCGTGATGGGCCAGACACCATTTCGCGAGGATCGAACCACCACGACTCACGATGCCCGTCGTTCGGCGGGCTGTTAAAGGAATGTAGGGCAATCGCACGCCGGCGTGGATCGTAAAGTAGTCAACGCCCTGTTCCGCCTGCTCGATTAGCGTGTCGCGAAAGATCTCCCACGTAAGTTCTTCCGCCTTGCCGCCGACTTTCTCGAGCGCCTGGTAGATTGGCACAGTACCGATCGGCACGGGTGAGTTGCGAATGATCCATTCGCGTGTCGCGTGAATGTTCTTCCCGGTCGAGAGATCCATTACCGTGTCAGATCCACAGCGAATGGACCAACGCATCTTGTCGACTTCCTCTTCTATTGAAGATGCGACTGCCGAGTTGCCAATGTTGGCATTGATCTTGACGAGGAAGTTACGGCCGATGATCATCGGCTCCGACTCAGGATGGTTGATGTTGGCCGGAATGATCGCTCGGCCGCGCGCGACTTCAGAACGCACGAATTCAGGCGTAACAAACTTTGGGATCTGCGCGCCGAATGATTGTCCCTTGTGTTGGTGCAACAGCGAGTCGCGCGGCGCATCGCCTGCTTCCCAGGCCGCTTCGCGACCGAGGTTTTCACGGATCGCGATGAACTCCATCTCGGGCGTGATGATTCCGCGCCGCGCGTAATGGAGTTGCGTCACGCATAATCCTGGCTTCGCGCGCAACACTGTGCGTCGTGCGGTGGGAAAATCTTCGAGGCGACCGACGTCCTTTACGCGGGCGCGCTTCGCAGCTTCAAACGTTAGATAACCATCGTCGATCGGCCTGGGCTCACGACCCTCGTACTCATCAACATCACCACGACTGACGATCCACTCGCGTCGCAGTTGCGGCAATCCTTCACGCACATCGCATTGCTGCGATGGATCACCCCATGGTCCACTCGTGTCGTAAACACGAACCGGTGGGTTCGCGACCAAAGTGCCGTCGAAATTCCGTGACGGGCTTTGCGTGATCTCGCGAAAAGGCACATGCACGCCGGGCAGTTGACCGTCGACGTAAACGCGACGGGAGTTAGGCAGTGAACTGTTTTCAGAAATTTCGCTTTGCGTTGGTTTGATAACTGCGCTCATAGAAGACATTCTCCGATTATTGTGGATGTAGTCTATAATCTTGGGCGCTGGTAATCCAACCCAACCGATCTCCCGGAGATAAAAGATGCTGAAACGACGCGTTGTCGCCCTGTCGATAATTCTCTCGCTGCTCGTTCTTCCGATCGCCGCGCAGAATGGCAGCGGCGACATGTTGAGCCGTATTCGTAAGGAAGCCATGGAACATTCGCAAATCATGAAGACCATGCACATGTTTACGGATCTCTATGGCCCAAGGTTAACGGGTTCGCCGAATCACAAAGCCGCGGCAGAGTGGGCAGTTAAACAGATGACCGCCTGGGGACTCGAGAACGCGCACCTCGAGCCATGGGACTTCAAGCATCCCGGTTGGCTAAACGAACGCCTGACCGCGCATCTCATCTCGCCCGTCAAAGATCCACTCGTGTGCGAAGTGCTTGCGTGGACACCGAGCACGAAGGGAACAGTGCAAGCCAGCGCCTACCAGCTAATCCTGCCGGATAGAGTGACGCAGGACCAGCTCAAGATCTTTTTCAACAACTACAAAGCGAAAGTGCGCGGCAAGATCGTGTTGATTGGTAAGCCGGCTTCATTACCGGTTAATCTCAGTCCGCCGTCAAAACGGCTCAGCGACGAACAGGCCCAGCAACGCTATGGAGCAAACGCGCGCCCATTTTCATTTCCGACACCATCACCGACGCCGAGTCCGGATCCCCACGCGCCGAAGCCGTTAACGAATCGCCAGATCAACGAACAGCTCGACGTCTTTCTTAAAGAGAGTGGTGCGCTAGTGCGTGTTAATGATGCCGGTCGTGAGTTTCGTCAGATTCGCGCGTTCAACAACGCCACGTTTGACGTTAATAAAGTGGTTCCGACAGTGGTTATGAGCAACGAAGACTTCGGCCGCATCGCTCGCATTCTGAACGACGGCACTGATGTCGTGCTCGAATTCAATATCGTCAATCACGTCTATCCTGAAGGCTCCACTTCTTACAACACGGTCGCAGAGATTCGCGGCACGGATAAAGCCGACGAAGTGATCATGCTGGGCGGCCATCTCGATTCCTGGCACGCCGCCACCGGCGCAACCGACAACGCGATCGGCTGCACGATCATGATGGAAGCTGCTCGCATTCTGAAGACGCTCGGTGTTCACCCACGCCGTACGATTCGCGTTGCATTATGGAGCGGTGAAGAACAGGGCCTGCTTGGCTCGCAAGCTTACGTGAAAGAGCACTTCGGATCGTTCGAAGCTCCAAAACCTGGCTACGAGAAGTTTGGTGGTTACTTCAACATCGATTCCGGCACCGGACGCGTGCGCGGCGCGGGCGTGTTTGGACCACCGGAAGCGGCGGGCATCCTGCGAGGGATTCTCGAGCCTTTCAAAGGCGACGGTGTAGTTGGTGCAGTCACAACGCGCAGTCGCAGGCTTGGCGGCTCTGATAACACTTCGTTCAACGAGGCTGGTTTGCCGGGTATCGGCATGGGCCAGGATCCGATCGAGTATCAAACACACACCTGGCACACGAATCTCGACACTTACGAACGAATTCTTGAAGACGATGTAAAGAAAGACGCGATGGTGGTCGCGTGGTCTGTTTATCAGTTGGCCATGCGCGACGATCTGCTGCCGCGGTTTGCAAAGGGTGACATGCCGGCGAAACCGGAAGAAACAAGTTCGCAACCTGCAACGCCGGCGGTGCGTACAGATGTGCAGGCAAAGCCTCCGGCAAAGACGACCAGGCCACGGGCGAACACACGAAAAAGCAGAGGATAAGGTTCAGTTTGGCAATAACTCGCCGCCAGTTTCTAAGGCGAAGCGCACTCGCAGTTGCGGGCACAGGACTGTACCAGTCCCGCGCAATCGTACTAGGCAGCCCGGCCAAAAAGGTGCTCATTCTGGGCGCTGGAATGGCCGGGCTTGCTGCTGGTTATGAACTCTCGAAACTCGGTCAGGATGTAACGATTCTCGAAGCTCGCACGCGAGCGGGTGGGCGTGTACACACGCTACACGAACCCTTTGCTGACGGTCTTTACGCCGAAGCCGGAGCGGCGCGCATTCCCGACAATCACGATCTCACGCTCAAGTACGTAAAGGAATTCGCGTTGCCGCTCGAGCCGTTCTACCCGAGCACGCTCAATGCATTGAGATTTGATCGAGGCCGGCGAGAAGAAGTGCCGATCGACGGTTTCACCGATGCGATGACGCAGAACTACGGTGGTGAGTTGGGTGGAAATCCGGAACGCTGGCAGAAGATCAAAGGCGGCACGGATCTACTTCCGAAAGCATTCGCGCAGAGACTTGCCGGGAAGATTCACTACGGCGCGGTGGTCATTAAGATCGAACAGGATGCGAATCAGCCGCGAGTAGTTTTTCTGGAAGCTGGTAGTCAACAAAAGCTGAACGCTGACGCTGTGCTTTGCACGATTCCGTTTTCAGTTTTGAAGAACATCGATCTTCCGGCTTTATCGGAGCGTAAGCGAGAGATAATAAAAGGCACTCGTTACGATGCAGTCTCGCGCGTTTATCTGCAAACCAGAAATCGCTTTTGGGAGGAGAAGGGACTCAACGGGTTTGCGTTTACGAGTGGTGCAATTGAGATTTGGCAGCCGACGTGGAGCCAGCCTGGACCACGCGGCATTCTGATGACTTACGCGAGACCGGGCGAGGCTGAACGAATTACGAAGCTGAAAGAAAATGAGCGAGTGGCGGTTACGTTGAAGCAGTTGGATGAGATGTTTTCGGACCTCCGTGAAAACTTCGAGCGCGGTGTGAGTAAGTGTTGGATGGACGATGAATGGTCACGCGGCGCGTGGGCTTTCGTTGGGTTGACGGATTTTCTTCCGGCTGTTTCGGTCGAGAACCATATACACTTCGCCGGCGAACATCTCTCGCCGTGGTCTTCGTGGATGCAGGGGGCGCTGTCGTCAGGTTTGAGGGCGGTTAAAGAAATTGAGCAGGGCGTGAAAGTCTAGGTCGAATAGTCTTATTCGTCCTGAAAGACATCGTCAACCGGCATTGTCCAGCCGGGTACCGCCGGTTCCGCTTCTGCGGTGTCACCGCGGTGGTAAATAGTAGCTTTTTCTGGAGCGCTGGCCCGATAAACTCGCACCACATCATCGCTCAGTAGATCAACATCCCAAACTACGAGTGTACCGGCAGCGAAGTACTCTGCACGTTTCTGTGCCATCTCTCGCTCTGCACGCAGACCATAATCGCCTTTGCTGCGCACTTCCACGGCAAACACCGGTGGTCCTTCAAAGAAGTCCATGCCTTTCTTTGGGCCCACATAGAAGGCCGCGTCAGGGCTGAATGACTTGCGGTGGGGGAGATTAACTACAAAAGCTTTGTTATCGCTGACAGCACGTCCAAAACGTTGGCGTCTGCTGTACTCGCGTAGTGAGGAATATATTTCGTCTCCCGCGTAACCCGGGAAATCGCCTGTTGGAGACATGAGGATTATTTCTCCGTTGACGAGCTCAGCCTTGCCCTCGACCTTGTAGAGATCTTCAATTGTGGCTTCGACCTTAGTGCTCATAGTTTTGTCTGTGAGTGTTCTGGGAACAAATCATCCACCTGCATCGTCCAGCCCGGCACAGCCGGTTCGGCTTCCACGGTTTCGCCCCGGTGATAAGTCGTCGCTATTTCGGGAGCACTCGCTCTGTAAACTCGAACCACATCATCGCCCAACAGATCGACATCCCAAACGATAAGCGAACCGGCCGCGAAATACTCCGCACGCTTCTTTGCCATCTCCCGTTCGGCACGTGGTCCATAATCATTTTTGCTGCGAACTTCAACAGCAAATACCGGCGCGCCTTCGGCGAACTTCATTCCTGTATTTGGGCCAGTATAAAAGGCAGCGTCAGGGCAGAACGATTTGCGATGCGGAAGATTTACAACAAAAGCAACGTTATCGCCAATAGCACACCCAAACTTCCGGCGTTTGCTGTATTCGCGCAGTGAGGAAAATATCTCGCCGGCTGCATAGCCCGGGAGAAAGCCTGTTGGAGACATGAGGATTATTTCTCCGTTGACGAGCTCAGCCTTGCCCTCGACCTTGTAGAGATCTTCAATTGTGGCTTCGACTTTAGTGCTCATAGGTGTCGTGTGAGTATTGTGAATCAAGTTGAAGAGATTCTATGCCTTACAAAATTCCAGGTCAATTAACCGCCAATAAAGCTCATAGTGCGTGAGGGGGTGACGAAACCGGGATCGTTGATGAAGTGGCGGGGTTCTTTCTTCAGTATCACTGACTCGATGTATTCGACGATCTCATTGCGCAAGGCGCCGCTGCGAACCACGTCACGCAAGGAGTGTTCGACTGTCGAAAACAGACACGTGCGAATCTGTCCGTCGGCCGTCAGCCGGATCCTCGAACATGCGCCGCAGAACGGCTCCGTAACCGGCGCGATGATGCCGATCTCGCCTGGGGCGCCATCCGCGAAGCGATACCGCGAAGACGTGTCGGATCCTCTTGCAACTTCCACACGCACCAGGGGAAACCGCTCGTTGATCCGTTCCCGAATCTCTTTTCCGGAAACAACGTCTTCGCGCGCCCATTCGTGCCCGGAATCGAGTGGCATGAACTCGATGAACCGCATCTTCACATCGTATTCGCGCGCGAACGCCGCGAAGTCGGCGACTTCATCTTCGTTGTGACCACGTACAATCACCGCATTAATCTTTATCGGTTCGAGGTGGGCAGACTTCGCAGCCGCGATTCCGGCCAGCACCTTGTCCAACACGTCAACACCGGTCATCCGCTTGAAAACGTCACGCTTCAAACTATCGAGACTGATCGTGACGCGGTCGAGGCCAGCGTCTTTCAAACTCTGCGCCCGCTCCGGCAAGTAATAACCATTCGTCGTGAGTGCCAGATCCTGGAGCCCGTCCGTCTTCAGCCGCGTGAGCTTGCGGATGATCGTCTCGATATCGCGGCGCAACATGGGCTCGCCGCCGGTCAGACGGATCTTCTCGATACCCAAACTGACGAAGATGTCGCACACGTACTCAATCTCTTCGTACGAGAGCATCTTTTCTTTTGGCGCGATCGGCGGCTCGCCGTGCGGCAGGCAGTAAAAACAACGGAAATTACAGCGATCCGTCAACGACACGCGCAGATCACGAATGGGTCGATTGTAAGAATCCCGCAAAGACATCGCCGAAATCATACCTTTTAACCCGGAGATTTACACGGACAGTGCCGGATTGATCATAAAGAGCGCGGCAGGAAGAGTTTTGGACGTGCCGGGAAGCTTCAAGTTGCGTTTGAGAACGAAGTCGAACAGCAGCGGATTGTAGTCATAAATCTCCCTGAGACACTCGCCTTCCGAACTCGTGAGATGTCCATGCTTCACGAGCGGACGTGTTCGGATCAGAATGTTCACGGCCGGCAGCGGATAGTCGCTTCCATTCACCAGTCGCTCGTGCAGATCTTCGCGCTCTAGAATCGTCTGCAAAGGTTTACCGATCCGGTTGAACTGCGTCATCGCCGAGATCTCACCAAACACGAGACCTTCATAACGCTTCTCATCCATCAAACGCAGAAACAGATCGAAATTGTCTCGCTGTTTGCGATCCTTCGCATCGAGATCCTCGTTCGTTCCGAGTCCGGCGCAATGCGCGACGATCACTTTGACGCCGTGGTCCAACGCGCGTCGCAGCAACAGCGGATTACCGAGCTTTTGATCTTCTTCAGCTTCTACAGCCTTCTCCTCACCACCATGACTCAACAGGATCAAGTCCAGTTCCTTCATCTTTTGATAAAACGGATCGCACTGCGGATCAGAAGGATCGATTCCCATCGCGTTTGGCAACCACTTCACAACGCGCGCGCCGCGTTGCGCCCATTTTTCCAACTCAGCGATCGCATCCGGACGGTAAGGATTGACGGAAATGTTGGGCACAAACTTGTCCGGATGTTGTGCGGCAACTTCAAAAACATATTCATTCGGAACATAAAACTCGGTCTTCTCGAGATTGACCGATCCATCGCGACGGTAATGCTTGTCGAAAGCCAGCAGGCGATGCTTGCCGTGCCCGCGAATATGGCCCACGAGTCGCGCGAGCCGATCGATCACCTGCGGGTCAGCTTTGCGCTCATCGTCAACCCCGGCCGAACTCATATAAACCTTGAACTTGAGACGATGGAACGGATGCTTCCACGTCCGCATCTTTGCATTGACGAAAGTTTTCGTGCCGCCGATGCCGAGGCCCGCAATGTGAACGTGATGGTCGATTAGCTTTTCGGGATCGATATCTTCGAAGGCGCGTTTGATGAGGTCAGACGACTTATCGCTGAGTTTGTGGTCCAACTCCTCCGGTTGTCGTTTGAATGCGCCCCCGATGGAATGAATGAGACACATTATCGTATGCAGATCATCGTGCCGAGCATAGTCGCTATAAGTTCACGCTGACCTTCATGGTCCATCCCGAACACATCCGCACGAACGACTGTCAACGTCTTCCCAGCTTTAACTACTTCGGCGACCGCAAGAAACGTTTCGCCCTTTGCGGGTCGCAGCAGATTGACTTTGAATTCAACACTCAATACCTCTGTTTCCGGAGGCATCAAAGTATATGCAGCGTAACCGCAAGCCGAGTCGGCAATCGTGGTCACGATGCCGGCGTGCAGGTAACCTTGCTGCTGCGCCAGATCGGGACGATAGGGCAATCTGATCTCGACGAGTCCGGGTTCGACGTGGCTCAATTCGGCCCCGATGAGTCCCATTATCGTCTGTTTTGCGAAACTTTGTTTGACTTCTTCCGCGAACGAGGGATTTCGTGGTTGCTGCGGCATTAGAGAAGTTTAAGAATATTTCACGCAAAGGCGCAAAGACTCAAGCAGGAGCTCGCAAAGATCTTCTTTGTGCCTTTGCGTAATCTTGGCGCCTTTGCGTGAAACTATTCTCGCGTTGTCAAAGCCCTCGCGTTGCGCTGTAACCCGGCAAGCTTGGCGCGCTTCATCGCACTGCCGCGATAACGAGCGGCGTACGTTTCGGGTGTGAGTTCGAGTATCTCGCTCAACTCTGCATTGACGTTTCCTGCTCGCGGCGCGAATCGTGTTTCACTCGTCGGTTCCTCAAAACGATTCCACGGACAAACGTCCTGACAGATGTCGCAACCATACAACCAACCCGATAGCTTGCTCTCGATCTCAGCCGGCAACTCAGGCGCGCGAAGTTCGATCGTCGCGTACGAAATACACTTGTTTGAGTCAACTACGTAAGGCTCGATGATCGCAGCAGTCGGACAAGCATCGATGCAGAGCGTACACGTGCCGCAATGATCTTCAACGCGCTCCGTATCATGGTCCAACTCCATGTTCAGCAACAACTCGCCAATGAACACCCACGAACCATGCTCCGGTGTAATCACGTTTGAGTGTTTACCAAGCCAACCGAGCCCGGCGCGCACGGCCCATGCCTTGTCCATTACCGGCTGAATGTCCACACACACTTTCCCCTGCGCCGCCGGTTCCTGCTCGCGAATCCACGCCAGCAGTGACAACAGTTTTTCCTTTACTACATCGTGATAGTCGTCTCCCCAGGCATAACGAGAGACTTTGCCGGTGCTGGAACTTTGCTGATGCTGGTGCGGCGTGAAGTAGTTGAGCGCGACGACTACGACCGAGCGCGCCGGCGGAAAGATCTCGTGCGGGCTGATGCGCTTCTCGACGTCGCGGGCCATCCAGCCCATCTCGCCGTGATAACCGCGCGCCAGCCATTCCTTCAGCCGGCGCCCTTCGTCTGCAAGCGACTGGGCGCCGACGATTCCGACTTTGTTGAATCCTTCGAAAAGAGCTCGTTCCTTGATGTCACGCGACAGGATCACTACGGCATTTTCTGGATCGTCACGGAGACAATTGGACTATCGCCCTTTGTTCGACTGTATGAGACCCAACAACCCGCTTTCGGATAACGCACCAGTTTCGACTTTGAGCCGTCGGCATTGGCTTCGAAATCAGCGCCGAAGACCTGTTGCGGAGTGATTATTTCAGTAGCTCCCGTCATGAAGTCAACGGAGATGGCCGTTACCTGGCGAGTTGCTTTGTCGTAATAAACCTGGGCTCTCTCGTTCTCATTGAAGATGTAATAATCCTGCTCGTCGCTTTTGTTAGCTGGATTTCCCAGTTTCTTGCGAACTTCATCCGCGAGCCAGCCGATTTTGACGCCCCGGTACTCATGAAATACCGGTTCATCTTCGGTTGCTGCGGGTTTGCGAGCGGTCTGAGCTGATACTACTCCGGCCGCAATCATAAAACTGATTACTACAAGCAAAGCTCGGTTTAGTAACCAAAAATTTGAGGATCTCAAAAGGCGAGTCATGGTTACTCCTTTCCACTAAGTGTGCACGTTCACAAACAAACAGGTAGGAAAATGCCGCCGGAACGATACGAATAATTGCACTGCCGTCCCGGATTTGCTTTTATGTCGCAAAAATAATCCCAAGGAAACGCGATGTCAATGTCTAGAAAAGGAGTTTAGACTTTATGAAGAGAAGCGTACTCGCTTTGTTTGTAACTGCTGTCGCCATAGTTTTAACTGGATGCCAGCCTGCTGTCGAGACAAATCGGAACACGGCGCTGGCGACCGCAAGTCCGCAGAAAGAGGCGTTCGATGCGGCTGCGATTGAGGCGGAATTAATGAAGCTCGAACGCGAATGGGCCGACGCGAATAAAACTCATAATGCCGAAGCGGCGCGGCGCGTCGTGGCAGATGATGCGGTGATTGTTTATCCGGACGGAACAGTGGCGACCAAAGCCATTGAAGTGAGCACTATTGAATCGGGAGGCATCACGGCGGATGCGTTTGAGATGGTGGATCCGAAGGTGACGGTCGTTAATGCCGACTCAGCTTTCATCACCGGGCGCAGCATTATTCGGAACGGAAAGTACAAAGACCCAAACACCCAAAAGACGATTGATATCAGCGGCGAGTATCGCTTTCTCGATGTCTATCGTCGACGCGATGGAAAGTGGCAAGCGGTCGCTTCGCAGGCAACTAAGATCGCTAAATGAATTTATGCCGCAGATAACACGGATAGAAATCCGGATTTTTATCCGTGTTATCCGCGGCTAAATTATCTCCAGATTCCAGGAATCGTAGTGGAGCACTTTGGACAGCAACCTGACGGCGTCACGTTTACTTCGCGGATCAGATATCCAAAACGCTCCACCAGCAACTCATCACACGAGGGGCAATAAGTATTCTCCCAACGACCAACTCTTCCCGGCAGATTTCCCGCGTAGATGTAGTTCAAACCCGCTTCACGACCAATCTCACAAGCGCGTATCAATTGCGCCGCTGTCGTGTTTGAGTTTTCAGTCATCCGGTAGTCCTGGTGAAAAGCCGTGACGTGCCAGGGTATATCCGGCGAAACTGAAGCGATGAAATCAGCCGCGCGACGCAGTTCGTCTTCGGAGTCGTTGAAGCCGGGAATCACGAGCGTAACAATCTCTTCCCAAAAACCACGCTCGTTGACCATCTTCACGGTCTCGAGAATGTTGTCGACGACGCCTCCGAGCTGTCGATAGTTTTTATCGTTCATCGACTTCAGATCGATCTTGTAACAGTCAGTCCACGGTCGCAGATAATCGAGCACTTGCGGCGTTGCGTTTCCGTTTGAAATAAACGCCGTTTTAAAGCCTTCCGGCTGAGCTCTCTTGAACACGTCGACCGCCCACTCAGCAGTGATCAGCGGTTCGTTATAACTGCTGCCGACCATCGACGCACCATACGCTTTGGCCATGGTTACCAATCGTTCCGCCGAAACCGTCGTTGGCTTCGTCCCCGCGGAATCATCACGCAACGCCTGCGACGTCAGCCAGTTTTGACAATACGCACAATGCAGGTCGCAGCCGAGCATTCCGAAAGTCAACGTATCGGAACCAGGCAGCACGTGGAAAAATGGTTTCTTCTCGGTCGGATCACACGCCAGCGCGGCGACGTAATTCGCGGGCACGCGCAGGTGACCGCTTTCATTAAACCTGACCTTGCAGATACCGCGTTTACCCTCTTTAATTAAACATCGGTGCCCGCACGCGTAACATTTGAGGGCTCCGGCGTCGAGATGTTCGGTGAGTTCGGGCGCTCCTTCCACGGTCATCGAATCGAGGACGGCGGCGAGCGGTGCTGATTGAGCAGTTAAAGGCATTTCTTTGTATTATAAGTCTTAGATTCAAATGATCATCGAAGAGATTACCGTCACCGCCTTTCAGCAACACACTCGCATCCTCGGCTGCGAGGAGACGAAACAGGCGATCTGCATCGATCCGGGCGACGAAGCCGAGCGGATCGTCGAAACACTCGAGCGCCACGGTCTCACGCTCCAGGCAATCGCGCTCACACACGCTCATCTTGACCATGTGGGCGGCGTCGCGGCGCTGAAAAAGCTTCAGCCCGCGGCGAAGATCAACCTGCACCCCGCCGACGAGTTTATGTATCAAGCACTGCCCGAGCAGCCGTCGTGGATCGGGATTCCGCGCGCGCAGTGGGCAGCGCTCGGGTTTGTTTTCGAAACGCCGCCGCCACTCGATCACTATTGGACTGACGGCGAGAAGTACTCAGTCGGGAAACTCAAGTTTGAAGTGCGTCATTGTCCGGGGCACACGCCCGGACACGTCGTACTCTACGAACCTACTGAACGAAAAGTCTTCGTCGGCGATGTGTTATTCGCGGGATCGATAGGCAGGACAGATCTGCCCGGCGGATCGATGGAGCAATTGCTCAGCTCGATAAAGAATAAACTCCTGCCGCTGGAAGATGACGTTGAGGTTTATTCAGGACATGGACCAGTTACGACGATCGGAGAAGAGCGATTAACGAATCCGTTTCTGAATAGAATTTAGCCACAAAAAGGCATATAAAGTACAAACATTAGCCAAACAAAATTTTGTGCCTTATGTGCTTTTTCGTGGCTAAATTCTACTTAAGCCTTTTCGCCTTCATCTCTTCCCACAATTCTTTTTGCTCGTCATCCAACTGGCTCGGTAAGGTATCGACCGGAATCTGATACTTCGCACAGAACTGCCGCCACAAGACAAAGCGCAGATCGTACTGCCCTGTGGAATCCGAAACAGAGTTATCTACTGGTGGTGGTTGCTTCTTCCCCGTGCTCATGATGCGTGAGTGTACCAGCTTTTGCAGAATTAGTTGACAGCGGATGAGCTAAGATAAATCGGCCCCGTCGGCGCCGGAACACCGGCCGCAGGTTCCACAGTCACTGCGAAAACAGGTGAATTAAGCGCCTCACGCGGCATCTCTTCTTTCAACACTCCCTGTCCATTGTTATCGGGCGCGAAAGTCTTGCCCGGCATCGGTGGCTTGTTTCCAACAATGAACCATAACTGGTAAGCCTTTCCTTGCGGAAGACTCGGGAGCTTGCTCGCCACCAACATCGCGTGACCATTGCTGTCGTAAGCAACTGTAGCGATTGCTCCGGCGCCTACAGCGCTTGACTTGAGCTCAGCTACTCTCGCGCCCGGTGAGGTTACGAGTTGCACAAACTCTCGCGATTGCTCCATCTGGGTTCGCATCGCATTGTTCTGACGCCACAGCACGATGATGCCAACAATCAACGCCGTGAAGAGCACGGCCGCCGCCATCGCACCGAGCGAACCAAACGAACTCCATAGATTGCGTGGCGTCGATCGGAACGGAACGACATTCGATTCCGACAGATCTTTCCTGACCTCGTCGAGAATGCGTTCACGAACCTTTGGAGACGGCTCGGAGGGACTCGCTCCGAGCACGAGCGCTGCGGCAGTGGCTTGCCACTCGTCGAGCTCCTTGCGGCACTCAGCACAGTTTTCGAGATGCTCGTTCAACACCTGTGCTTCCGCCGCATCGAGCGCTGACAACGCGCGCGCCGGAATCATCTCCTTGTAGTCTTCGTGGACCATCTACTTAAAAACCAAAACTCTCGCCCTGACCCGCCAGCAATTCGCGCAAGCGAATCATACCCGTGCGCATACGAGTCTTCACCGTTCCCAGCGGCGCACCGAGCCGCGTGGCAATCTCTGACTGGGTCAAACCGTCGAAATAAGCCAGCATTATTGGACGTTTTTGCTCGTCGGGGAGTTTGGCGAGCGCATCGCTCACGAGCCCGCGCTGTTCTGACTTGAGCGCATCGGTTGCCGCATCGGAGATCACTTCCGAAACTTCACGCGCCCCTGCCTCCGCAACGCGTTCGCGTGAAGCGATGGTTCGCAGCCGGTCGATGCCGCGACTGCGCGCGAGTGTCACCAACCACGTGAAGGGACGTCCGCGGCGCTCATCAAAATCCGCTGCCTTGCGCCAAACCTGAAGGAACACTTCCTGAAGGACGTCTTCCGCTTCCTCGCGGTTATTCAATATACGCATTAGCAGCCCAAACAGGATGCGGTCGTAGCGATCGTAGAGCTGCGCGAGCGCCGCCTCGTCGCGGGCGGCGATCGCTTTGAGCAAAAAGACATCGCTCTCTTGTGCAGGTTCAGGTTGCAAGCTGGGAATATACGTAGCCACAGATGAACACGGATTTCATACACGGATTTAATTAAATCTGTGCATGAAATCCGTGTTTATCTGTGGCTAAATTTCTTACGCGACCGTGATCTCGTCGCTGAGATAAACGTCCTGGATCGCGTTCAGCAGTTGCACGCCCTCGCTCATCGGACGCTGGAACGCCTTGCGACCGGAGATCAGCCCCATGCCGCCGCCGCGCTTGTTAATCACTGCCGTGCGAACCGCTTCAGCCAGGTCACTCGCACCCTTCGATTCGCCGCCCGAATTGATCAAGCCACAACGACCCATGTAACAATTCGCCACCTGGTAACGCACGAGGTCAATCGGATTGTCAGTGGTCAGCTTCTCGTAAACGAGCTTGTTGGTCTTTCCATAGGAACTACCTAACGCTTGTTCAACAGCCTTGTAGCCACCGTTTCGCTCGGGCAGTTTTTGTTTGATGATGTCTGCCTCGATAGTCACGCCGAGATGGTTCGCCTGGCTCGTCAGATCAGCCGACGCGTGCATATCGCCTTCCGGAGTTTTGAACTTCGGATTGCGCAGGTAACACCAGAGAATGCACGCCATGCCGAGTTCGTGCGCCTGTGCAAAGGCCTTGCTGACTTCAACGATCTGTCTCGTCGATTCGTCAGATCCGAAATAGATGGTCGCGCCCACCGCAACCGCACCGAGGTTGTGCGCTTCCTTGACCGTTCCAAACAATACCTGGTCAAACTTGTTAGGCAGCGTCAGTAACTCGTTGTGATTGATCTTTACGATAAATGGAATCTTGTGCGCGTACTTCCGGGCAACCGAGCCAAGCACGCCGAAAGTCGAAGCCACTGCATTACAACCGCCTTCGATCGCAAGCTTCACGAGATTCTCGGGATCGAAATACTGCGGGTTTGGCGCAAACGAAGCGCCCGCCGAATGCTCGATTCCCTGATCCACCGGAAGAATCGAAAGATAGCCGGTACCGGCTAACCTGCCGTTATCAAACAACGACTGGAGTGAGCGCAATACCGCCGGCGAGCGATCGGAGATAGACCAAACACGGTCCACAAAATCCGGACCGGGGAGTTGCAGATGGTCCCTGGAAATCGTTTGCGTCGAGTGGTTTAGTAGTTCTGAGGCATTCGGCCCGAGCAGTTCCGCGATGCGGTCAATCGAGTCTGAGCGTTGAAGTTTGGTCACCATTCCGTTTCCTCCCGGTATTTGCCGGCTATGTCGTTGATTGCTGGGATAATGAAGCCCGCATGAATTATACGTAACCGTCTTTGCCGACGCCAACTATCGGTTGAATGGACCACAAATTTTCGTATACAATCGCACGTCGCCGCGGGAATCCCAGGCAGCCTCTGGCAGTTTCCACACTCAGCACGAGTCGAACCAACTGTTATTTGCTAAGCTCCAGAAAGGTCATTTAGATGAAATCCCATCCCTCCTTCTTTCTCCCAACGTTCCTATTATTGTGTCTGTTTGCCGCCTTTGCGGCGACCGCGCTGGCATTCGGCGAAGATTGGAAGCCAATCGATCCGGCCCAGCTTGCCCTGAAAACCTCGGTCGTAGAGAAAGAGGCAGATGCCGAAGGCCTCTTCTGGGAAGTCAGGATGGACGACAACGAGGAAGGCGATCTCATTTTCACTCACTACCTGCGCGTCAAAGTATTCACCGAACGTGGCCGCGAGTCACAAAGTAAGATCGACCTGCTTTACGGCAAGCTCTATGGCAGTGAGATCAAGATTAGCGACATCGCCGCGCGCACCATTAAGACTGACGGCACGATCATAGAACTCAAAAAAGAAGACATCTTCGACCGCACGGTCGTCAAGACCAGTGGACTGAAATACAAAGCCAAATCGTTTGCGATGCCGGGAGTCGAGCCGGGCTGCATCATCGAATACCGCTGGCGTGAAACGAGAGTACATACAAACGCACAAAACGTTCGCCTCAATTTTCAACGCGACATTCCGGTGCAGCGAGTTCAGTACCTCGTCAAGCCGTATGCTTATGAAGGTTACACTTTCAACTCAATCACGCTGCACGGCATCCCGACTAAATGGGAAAAAGCGAAAAACGGTTTCTACATGACCTCGATGACCAACGTACCCGCGCTGCATGATGAGGCACGTATGCCTCCCGAGGACCAGGTAAAAACCTGGATGCTGGTCTTTTATCAAAGCACCACCGACGACACAAAAGACGTGGACAAGTATTGGGTGCGCACGGGCAAATTTTTCTACGACAAGACCAAGTCGCTCATCAAGCCAAGCGATGAAGTGAAGAAAATGGCCGCGACACTCATTGCCGATGCCAAGAGCGACGATGAGAAACTGGAACGCCTGTTTGACTTCTGTCGCACCAAGATCAAGAACACCAGTCTCGACACCGCCGGCATCACCTCTGATGAGCGCGCCAAACTCAAAGAAAACAAGAATCCCAGCGACACGCTCAAACGCGGTATGGGCAGCAGCGCCGACATCGATCAGCTCTTCGCTGCGCTTGCGAATGCTTCGGGTTACGACGCGCGCATCGCGTTCGCGCCCGATCGCGGCGACATCTTTTTCAGTAAAGATGTTCCCAACACCTACTTCATCGATCCAATGAATATCGCTGTCAAAGTCGGTGACAACTGGAAATTCTTCAATCCTGGTTATCCACACATTCCGTTCGGAATGCTGCGCTGGCAGGAAGAAGGCCAGCAGTCGCTGATCCCGGATCCGAATCAACCGGTTTGGGTTGAGACGCCAATGTCCGGGCCTGAGAAGTCGCTCGTGAAGAGAAACGCCAAGTTGAAGTTGAGCGAAGACGGCGCGCTCGAAGGCGACGTCCGCATTGAATATACAGGCCAGTTCGCCATCGAACGAAAAATGGATATCGACGAAGAGTCAGAGAGTCAACGTGAAGACGACCTGAGAGAAGAGATCAAGGAACAAATTAGCGCGGCTGAAGTCAGCAATATCAAAGTCGAAAATGTCATGGAGTACGCCAAGCCGCTCGTCTATACTTTCCACGTGCGTGTTCCGAATTACGCGCAACGCACCGGCAAACGACTCTTCCTTCAGCCCGCGTTCTTCCAGCACGGAAAAGGACCACTCTTCGCCACCACCGATCGAAAGTATCCGATCTATTTCCACTATCCATGGTCCGAAGACGATCGCGTCGACTTCGAGCTACCTAAAGGCTTCGCGTTCGATAATGCCGAGGCTCCGGCGCCTTTCGGCAGCGGTAAGATCTCGGAGTACAAAGTCAGTATGCAGGCCAGCACTGACGGAACGCTCCTGATTTACAAACGCAACTTCTTTTTTGGTGGCGATGGTACCGTCTTGTTCCCGGTTGACTCTTACGGTCCACTCAAGGGCTATTTCGACATGCTGCACAAACAGGACAACCACAGCATTGCGTTGAAGCAGGCGGCTACTAATTAATGAACTCCAATTAGAACAAGTCAGGAAGAGGGGCTTGCCCCCGCACTCCCGAACGAGCGGGGGCAAGCCACCCTTTCTGACTTGTTCTAGCTGTGGCTGAATGGAGATTTAAGATGAAAGTACGACTAATCGCAATCCTCGGTCTTCTGGTGTTCGCCGTATCCGCAAGCGCGGCGCCTGGAGACGAAACTCCGCCATGGGTGCAGCAAGCGGTCGCGCTCAAAGTTCCCACGTATGACAAAGACGTTCCCGCGGTCGTGTTGGTTGATGAGCAATCAACCACGATCGGCTCAGACGGAAAGGTCAACGAAGTTTACAACTTCGCTGTTCGTATTTTGCGACGCGAAGGACGTGCATATGCCGTGGGCCAGGTGGGCTACATTCCCGACATCGGAAAAGTAAAAGACTTTCGCGCGTGGCTGATTCGAGCTGCCGGCGAACCGAAGCGCTACGGCAAGGACGACTTCGTAGACATCGCCGCCGATCTCAACGACGTTTACAACGAGTATCGCGTGCGAAGAGTGTCTGCCGCGGATGATGCCGATGCGGGTGCCGTTTTTGCTTACAGCTATACGCTCGAAGATCGATCAGTTTTTACTCAGTCGGATTGGGCGTTTCAGAGTTCACTGCCGGTCATTAGCTCACGCTACAACCTCACGCTGCCCGAAGGCTGGCGCGCGGAAGCAGTAACGTTTAATTACCCGAAGATTGAACCGCGAGTTAACGGCACGAGTTACTCGTGGGAACTCTCAAACCTGCCGGCCATTCCTGATGAACCATTGAGTCCGAGCTTGAGTAACCTCGTACCGCGTTTGGCGGTGAGTTATTTCCCGCCGGCAAACACGCAGGCGCTTTCGATCAAGACGTTTCAAAACTGGGCCGACGTGGCCACGTGGATGAGTGAGCTTGAAGATCCGCAGGTGGTTGTCGACGACGCGCTTGCACGCAAGGCTTACGAACTGACTGCACTCGCGAAGACCGAGTACGAGAAGATCCGCGCCATCGCGCAGTACGTTCAAAACATTCAGTACATTTCGATTCAAACAGGCATCGGGCGCGGTGGTGGTTATCGCCCGCACGCTTCGAACGAGGTCTTTGCGAAGTCGTATGGCGACTGCAAAGACAAAGCGAATCTCATGCGCGCGATGCTCAAAGTCGTCGGGATCATCGCGATTCCAGTGAGTATCTATTCAGGCGATCCGACTTACGTGCGCGCGTCGTGGCCTTCGCCGCAACAGTTCAATCACTGCATCATCGCAATCAAGGTTGGGGATCAAACCCAGGCCAGCACGATTATTCAGCATCCGACGTTTGGTCGTCTGTTGATCTTCGATCCGACTGACCAGGAAACGCCGATCGGTGATCTGCCGTTTCATCTTCAGGGCAGTCTCGCGTTGATCGATTCGAAGACTGAAACTGATCTCGTGAAAATGCCGATGACTCCGCCGGAGATGAATCAGCTCGAACGGACCGCGACGCTCGAGTTGCAGGCAAATGGCGCGATTGCCGGCCAGATCAAGGAGATGGCAAACGGACAAACGGCCGCGACATTCCGCACACAGTTTCGCCGGCTTTCGAAACCGGAGTACACCGGCATGATCGAGCGTTGGCTTACGTCAGGGGCGACGTCAGCAAAGCTGAATAAAATGGAGCCGTCCGATAATGCTGCTGACGGTCGCTTTACGTTGGACGTCGAGTTCAGTGCGAATCAGTATGCACAACTGATGCAGGATCGGTTGCTGGTATTCAAGCCCGTCGTGGTATCGCGTCGTGAAGGTCTGGCGTTGACTGCGCTGACACGCAAGCACCCGGTGGTCCTGCGAGCGAACGCTTATTCTGAAACGGTGAATGTGAAGTTGCCGGCCGGGTTTACTGTTGACGAAGTTCCGGACGCGGTGAAGCTCGAAACGCCGTTTGGATCTTATATGACGAGTTACGAAGTGAAGAACAATCAACTGGTCTTCAAACGCCAGTTGTCACAGCAGGCAACCACCATCGCCCCGGCGGATTACGAGAAGGTGAGAAAGTTCTTCGAAAGCATCCGCGCCGCGGAGAACGCCCCGGTGGTCCTGGCTCGGCAATAAAACATAGAACACAGATGAACGCGGAAGAAGACGGATTTAATCTGTTTTTTCATCTGTGTTATCTGTGGCTAAATATTCTTACCCGCCAATCAATCTCGCGATTGCAAACGCGGCGCCCGCGGCGGCGCTGCCGATCAAAGCAGTTTGAAGGGCGCTTCGTATGGGACGGGTTCCGGTGAAACGCCCTTTTATAAACCCAAAAACCAGCAACGCGCTCAGCGTAAACCCAACCGAATAAAACAAAGCTTCCGCCGTCGTGTGTGAGAAGAAATACGGCGCGAGTGGAATCAGACCACCCGCGATGTAAGCTCCGGCGATTGTCAACGCACTCCTGAGCGCGCGGCCCGGCTCAGGTTTCTCGAGCCCCAGCTCGAAACGCATCATGAAGTCGACCCAGTTGCGCGGCTGGCGTTTCAAAGCCTGAACGATGGGCCACGTTTCTTCTTCGTTGAGACCGTAAGCTTGAAAGACCTCAGCAACCTCGCGCATCTCCTCGTGCGGGATCTCAGCCACTTCGCGCTTCTCGCGCTCGCGTTCTTTCGCGTAATGCTCGGCGTCGCTCTTTGCGGCCATGTATCCGCCGAGTCCCATCGCAATCGAGCCGGCGGCGATCTCCGCGAGCCCGGCAGTGACGATAATTGAAGTGTGATCGATCGCGCCGGTCAAACCTGCCGCGAGGGCAAAAGGCACCGTCAGACCATCGGCCATTCCGATGACGACGTCGCGCACGACCTCACTCGCCGTGAAGTGACGTTCGATGTGGGGAGTTTGCGGCATCAGAATTTTCCAAACAACATTAGCACTCCAATCACGATAAACGCAGTCGCCGCCACTCGCTTCACCCACACGAGCGGCACGTAATCACCAATCACACTACCGACCAAAACTCCCAACGCCGACACCGACACGAGCGCCAAACTCGCGCCTAAAAACACGGCCCACGGCTTCTTGGAATCCGCCGCCATCGTCATCGCCGCGAGTTGAGTCTTGTCACCCATCTCCGCCAAAAAAATGATCCCAAACGTCGTCAGCATTACTCGCAGATCCATTTTAGTCTCCGAACTTTATTTCAAATCCGTCACCAGTATGGCATCGCGCACCAGCGCGCCGCGCGCACACACCAACTGTTTCCCATCGTGAGACCACGCAAAACCGGTAATAAGCATGTCTTTGAAATCAGTAACCTGCTTTGGTTTTCCGCCGTCGAGAGGCAGGCTCCAAATGTTCGTCACACTGTTTGTCGTGGCTGTGTACAAGATTGATTTACCGTCGTGTGCCCACCAGTGAATCGCCGGCAAAACAGTCCCACTTTGAGGCAGCGTAAAGATCTTAGTTGGCGTGCCGCCTTCAAAAGGGATTATGGCAAGACGATTTGGCGGAGCAAATGAATCGCTCGATTCAGGATACGTGAAAGCGATCGATCGACCGTCCGGTGAGACGGATGAAGTGGTCACTACGTGATCTGTAACTTTAATCGGCACGCCTCCATCAATAGCCACTCGCCAAAGCGTTGGCTTGGCTCCGTCCTGCGTTGTGTAAAGAACCCAATGACTGTCAGGCGATAAAGCGGGGAACGCGTCAGCTAATCCGGAAGTCAATTGCACCTGATTGCTGCCATCGAGATTCATGCGCCAAATATTTTTCTTTCCCTCCTGCCACAACGCAAACACGATGTAGCGTCCATCAGCGGTAACCACCGGCGAAACGTTGGCTGCTTTGTTCGCAGTTAGCTGTTTCCGGTTGTTGCCATCCGGATCGGTGATCCAGATATCAGAGCTTTCACTGTCGTTCGAAACGTAAACGATTCTGCCGTCAGGCGTCCACGAAACATTACTTCCTGTTAGGGAGAAGAAGTTGTTCACATTTCCGGTGGGCAGTCTGACCTCTTTTGTCGCGTCACCTTCAGGCATCACCCAGAGATTCACTACACCTTGAGCTTGGATCGTGGCCAGCTTCTTTCCATCCTGAGTTAATCCCATTGCTCGATATGCATTCAGATCATTGGTGACGCGCCTGACGCGGCCATCGGGATAGCTGATGTGCCAAATCATCGCTGTAACCGGATTCTCTCCAGCGACAACTAACAAACCGCTCATGTCCGGTAACCACTGCACACGCGCCGAAAACAACCAGGCCTGCGGCGACAACTCTTTTTCACTGCCATCCTCGACCGAGAAGGCCATGACTTTACTGCGACCGCCAATCGTGAGCACGCTCGCAGCGACCAGCTTTCCATCTGGAGACCACGACGGCCCGGTAAAAAATATCGGTGAAAAGCGCTCCGGGTTCTTTTTGACAACGAGATTCCGTTCCCTGCTGCCGTCGACGTTCGCGATCACGAGTGCAGTTTCACCGGGATTAGGATAGTTACCACGCACCAGTACAAATTGCTTGCCGTCTGGTGAAAAACTGATAGGAGCATCAATCTTCTCCAAAATTTTTACGGGCGTGCCCCCAAGCGCCGGGATTCGATAAAGCGTGCCTGCGTCGAGGTTCACTTTGACGCTGTAATAGACTTCGTTCCCGTCAGGCGAAAAGGCGATGCCGGCAAAGCCGACGCGCGCCGGAGGAACTATCAACGTATCGTTCGCGGTGCTCACCTGGCGAATGTACAGACTCTGGCTGGTACGATCGCTCAACACATAAACGATGTACTTGCCGTCGGGTGAGATCGTCGCGTCGATTGCGTTTCCCGAGTTTGTTAGACGCGTGAGCCTGATGTCCCAGAAGCGCTCCACCGGCGGCTCGCGATGCAACCATTTGTAAACGCCGAAACTCGCCGCACTCACGACAACGAGAATCGCCAACAACGCGAGCGCGGCACCGAACTTGTGCCGCCTGATCTCGATACTGATCGACTCGCTGATATGACTGATCGCACTGCGCGACAGCGTGTACCGCGGGCCTGACATCGTCGTCGTCGGATCGCCGGCCGGCATCACCGCGGTTCCATTTGTGTCCGTCTCTGAAGCAACCGAAGCGTCCAACTTGTCCTGAAACTCGAGCTCTTGTTTGAGTGCCTTCAGATCGAGCCAGAGATCTTTGACGACCTGGTAACGTTCCTCGCGATCCTTTCGCAGCGACTTGTTTACGATGCGCACTAACTCCGGCGGCACACCCGGCACGACACGCGACAACGGTGGCGGCTCGGTTTTTAAGATCGACGCCAGCGTGTCACTCGGCGTGTCGCCTTCAAACGGTTTGCGCCGTGCCAGCATTTCGTAAATCACTGCGCCGAGACTGAAAATGTCGGAACGATGGTCCACATTCAGGCCACGCGCCTGTTCCGGCGACATGTAACCCGCCGTTCCGATCACGATGCCTGAACCGGTGCGCACCTGAAGTGTCGGCGCTTCCGCGGCAACTGCCGGCGATGCTTGTTCGCTCAGCTTCGCCAGGCCGAAATCCAGGATCTTCACGTAACCATCAGGCCGCAGCATGATGTTTTCCGGTTTGATGTCGCGGTGAATGATTCCGGCTTTGTGTGCGGCAACGAGTGCATCCGCGATCTGAATCGCGATGTTGAGCGTCTCGGATAAGGTCAGTGGCGCGCGAACCAGCCGGTGGCGCAACGTTTCGCCTTCGACGTACTCGGTGGCGATGATGTGTGACCCCGCGCCCTCGCGGATCTCGTAGATCGTGATGATGTTCGGATGATTGAGCGCCGACACCGCTCGTGCTTCCTGTTCAAATCGCCGCAAGCGATCGTCGTTCGTTGTAAAAGTCGCGGGCAGCAGTTTCAAAGCGACTTTGCGGCCGAGTCGTTTGTCTTCGGCCAGATAAACCTCGCCCATGCCGCCGCGACTGATGAAGGAGATCACCTGATAGGAATCGATCGAGTATCCGGGAGTCAGTTCTGCTCGTTCACCGGCGATTAGCGATGCGGCGACCTCGAACGCAGGCTGATCGATAAAGCTGCCACTCTGTTCGTGCGACGCTATCAGCGATTCGACTTCGCTGCGCAATTCCTCATCGCCCGAACACGCATGCGAAATGAATGAGTTTCGCTCCTCCGGCCCATAGGCTATCGCCGAGTTGAAGATCTCTTTGACTTGTTGCCAACGTTCGGGAGTCATGATCGTTCATCCACAGATTACACAGAAATTAATCTGTGTAATCTGTGGATGGCTTTTTCCTCTAAATAAGACGCGCACAAAGCGGTCCAAATCCCTCATCCCAATTGCCGCCGGAGCCACGCACGCGCCATTTTCCAGTCGCGCTCGACTGTCGCGTGGCCTATTCCCAGCACTTCCGCAATTTCCTCGATCGACAAACCACCAAAAAACTTCAGTTCCACAATACGACTCTGCTTCGGATCCATTTTTGCCAACTCATCCAACGCCTCGTTCAACGCCAGCAAATCGATTTCCGGCTGCTGCGCCAACGCTTCCGCACCGGTAAGTGAAATGCGCTGCTGCTCCGCGCCACCGCGCTTCACGGCCTGATGCTGGCGCGCGTGGTCCACCAGTATGCGACGCATAAGTTGCGCAGAAATACCAAAAAAATGCGCCCGGTTCTGCCACTTCGGATTTTTTTGATCGACGAGTTTGAGATAAGCCTCGTTGACGAGCGCCGTCGGTTGCAGTGTGTGCTCGCCACGCTCGCGCCGCAGGTAATTACTGGCCAGGCGTCGCAGCTCGCTATAGACCAGCGGCATTAGTTTCTCGAGTGCCGCCTGGTCGCCTTTACCCCAATCAACTAAAAGCTGCGTGATGCCTTCGCTGGACTTCATAAGTCTCTTGTATCGCGCAGTTTACAACAAATGTTTCAGGGCCGTGAGGGAAACGGCGCGAAACGTCCGCGTTAATAAGTGAGAGGCACTAAGCATAAAGGAGGCCCATATGAAAAAACTTATCTACACATCGATGATGATCGCCGTTCTCGTAATTCTTTTCGAGAGCGCAGCACAAGCACAAACGAACAATCAGCAACGTGTAACCGCCAAAATTCCATTCGCGTTCACTGTAGGCAAGGCAACCCTCCCCGCAGGAAAGTACACGTTTACCGTAGTGAATCCGACCTCGGATCGAAAAGTCTTGCAGATACGAAGTGTCGATGGTCGAGCGAGCGCGATGATTCTGACGAACAGTGTCAACGGAATCCTCGCTGAGAATGCAAAGCTCGTGTTCGAACGTTACGACGATCGTTATGTCTTCACTCAGGCGCAGATGGCTGGCGATGCGACCAGCTTCGAGGCGTTGCGGTCCAGGTCTGAACGAAAACAGATGATTGCTGCCGGCGCAAAGAAGAGCGTGATCGTGATCCGCGCCGGCTGAAATTTAGTCCGCAGAAGTTGGGGAACTCCTTGCGGGCCAGGCCACGGATTTACACAGACTAAAATCGAGCCCCCCTCTGATTTTATCTGTGTAATCCGTGGCTCTTATTTTATTATCCCCCGATGAATCTTCGTCGCGAAGCAATCGCCGGCATCACCACCTTCTTCACAATGTCCTACATCCTGGTGGTGAATCCAACAATTCTCTCCACGCCCGGCACAGGGATGGCTTTCAGCGGCGTGCTCACGGCCACGGTCATGGTCTGTTTTGTGATGACGCTCTTGATGGGCCTCTACGCAAAACTCCCGTTCGCCGTCGCTCCGGGCATGGGCATCAACGCCTTCTTCACGTTCACGATCATTTTGACGCAGAAGGTTTGGTGGCAGACCGCACTCGGCATCGTGTTCTGGGCAGGCGTGCTCTTTCTGTTGATCTCAGTGACGCCGATTCGCGAAACGATTGCTAAAGCGATCCCGGCGGAGTTGAGAATCGGAACAGCTGCAGGCATCGGGATTTTCCTGACGTTCATCGGTTTAAAAAATGCGGGGCTCGTTATTTCCGATCCTGTGACGTTCGTGAAGCTCGGCGAGCTCGGTGGTCCAGCGCTGCTCGCAGTGCTCGGTTTCGCGGTGACTTTGATACTGATGATTCGCGGCAGCGCGTTTGCTTTTCTCGCCGGTATTTTCATTGTGACGCTGCTCGCGTGGTTTGCAGGACACGTTCAGAAGCCCGAGAGTCTGTTCAGTGCACCTGACTTTCACACTGTATTTTTGAAACTGGACATTCTCGGCGCGCTCAAGCTCTCACTGCTGCCCGCGATCACCGGCATACTCTTCACCGATCTATTCGACTCGATCTCGACGTTTATCGGCGTCGCACACGCAGCCGACCTGCTCGACGAACAGGGCAATCCACGCAACCTGAAACAAGGTTTGATTGTCGATTCGTTCGCTACTTTCGGCGCGGGTCTCGCTGGCACGTCGTCAGGCACCGCTTACATCGAGAGCATTGCCGGGATCAATAGCGGCGGTCGCACCGGAATGACTTCAGTGTTTACAGCGCTTTGTTTTCTCCCGTGTTTCTTTCTCGCACCGCTCGCGGGCATGGTGCCGCTCTACGCGACCGCGCCGGTGCTAATCCTTGTCGGCGCGTCGATGTTTCGCAGCGTAAACCAGATTGATTTTGCAAAAATCGAGGAAGGGCTCCCGGCGTTTTTGACTATAATCCTCATCCCCCTTACCTTCTCAATCACCCAGGGAATTCTCTGGGGCTTCATTTCGCACGTTGCTCTTTATTTGATCGTTGGCCGCCGCAAAGAGATTCACCCGGTGATGTTCGTGCTCGCGCTGATCGCGATCGGCTTGCTGTTGCTCGAGCATTCACCTGCTGCAAGGTTTATTTATGCGTAACAAGATTTACTTCGTTTCTGTCTTCGTTCTGTTCTTCACTGGCGTCGTCGCCGCGCAAACTCCGTCGCCGACGCCGCCGGACAAACGCGGGCTTGGGATTCAAAGCGGTGGTCAAACCGGACAGACAACGAGCGATCAGCGCTCGCGAGAAGCTAAGCCGGAGCTCGTGCTGCAAACCGGTTACAACAATTTCTACGGCGCGACGCGTCTCGTCTTTAGTCCCGATGGAAAATTACTCGCCACCGCGACCATGCGCAGCAACACAGTTTCGCTTTGGGAAACTGCGACTAATCGCAAGCTGCGTGATCTGTCGACCAGCGGGCAGAGCTCACCGGGATTCGCCCCGACCATCGCTTTCAGTCGCGACAGCCGTTTAATCGCTGCGGCTGCTGGTGACAATTCAGTCGCTGTTTGGGACGTGATGAGCGGGCGCGAGTTGCAGAGATTCGCTGGCTCGCAGGGAACAATCGCGGGATCGATGGGTGTCTACTTCATCGCCTTCACGCCTGACAACCGGCTCGTGACCGTCAGCGATGCGGTGCGAGTTTGGGATGTCTCAACTGGACGCGAGTTGCGCAACCTGCAATCAGGCATGGAAGCGATGTCTGGTTTCAACGGCTTTGACAGCAGCATCACTGTGTCGCCTGACGGCTCGCAACTGTTACTGGTCAGCGCAGGTTTCGATCCCGAAGCGATTATTTTCGATTTAAGCAGCGGTCGTGAAGTTCGGCGTGTGAAGATCGCGGGCGACCAGGTTGAGAGCATTCAGCTTGCATTCAGTAAGGACGGACACTTGCTTGCTGCCGGCATACATAAGAAGCGTTTCAAACTGTGGGACCTCGCGGCTAAAAACGAACGAGAACTTGGACCAGTCACTAAGGAATATCCGCAGGTTCGATTCAGCCGCGACGGCCGGCTGCTCGCGCTCTCCGAAAGCTACACCGTAAAGATTTGGGATACCACCACGTTTCGTGAGTTGCCGTCGCTGGCAGTGCCAAACAGTGGCGCCTTTCCAATAGCAGATGCAACGGTCAACTTCAGCGAAGACGGAAAACGAATTGCCACGGGCGGCTTCGACACAGACACAATCGTTTGGGAAACCGAAACCGGCAAGCGACTTTCGAACCTGAGCGGCCGCACCAACATGGCTTACAACGTCGCGTTCAATGCTGACGGTACGGAACTCTTTTCCGGTGGCCGCACACGCTGGGATCTGCGTACTGGTCTGGGTATACGCATCACGCCCGACACGCCGGGAAAGACTTACGGAATCGTGAGTCCGGATGGTCGCACTGTGGCCGTAATGAAGCCTAACTCGAGTGTGCTCTCAATTCTTGAGAGCCCGAGTGGGAAGCAGTTGCAAAGCCTCACGCCGTCAGGTGAAGTCGGAGTGGTCCAGCGCGCCCGTTTCAATAAAGATGGAACGCTGCTCGCCGTTGTCTATGGAGCACGCGAGGATCAACGCGTGACCTCCGCTACGTCTTTTACACGCGGCAGCCAGGTCAAACTCTGGGACGTCAAGAACGGACGCGAACTGCATTCACTCGCACCTGGCGACCTGCCGATGGACGTGGAGTTCACCGCCGATGGCAAGCAAGTAGCGACAATCGGAGTAGGCGGACAAATTTCTTTGTGGGACGTGCAGTCAGGAAACAAGCTGCGCGATCTGACTTCGTCGCCGATGACGAGGATGACCGCACCTGTTTTTACGCCCGGGCAAAGACCGTCCATAGCCAACATGCCGAACATGGCTGACATCGCGGCGATGATGACCAACACGCTCGGCAGTCTCGCCGCCGGCACAATGGGACGCACGGTCACGTCGCTCGCGTTTAGCAGCGACGGCCGCACGCTGGCAGTCGGCGGGGTTGACGCGAAGACCAACATCGACATCGCCGCGATGATGAGCGGTGCGATGAGTGGGCAGCGACAAAAGGGACAGAAGAAGGGTTCCGTGCAGCCGGATCCGAGTGACCTGATGAAGGATCTGAAAGTTGAAGCGGTGGGCCAGGTAAAGCTTTGGGACGTGACCACCGGCAGCGAGATCGGCGCGATCAAAGGTCACGGACGCGGCGTCAGCAAAGTCGCATTTAGTCGTGACGGCAAATTGCTCGCTTCAGCAGGCACAGATAATACGATCAAGATCTGGGACGTCGGCACGCGCAGTGAGTTGCACACACTCGCCGGACATACCGCGAGTATCGAGTCGATCGACTTCGCGCCGGACGGGCAACTGCTTGCTTCCGCGAGTGAAGATGGCAGCACGTTTCTTTGGGACACTAAGACCGGCGAACATCTGTTGACGCTGATCTCGCTCGACGATGGTGGCGAGTGGATGGTCGTCACGCCGCAAGGTCTGTTCGACGGCACGCCGGTGTCGTGGAACCAGATACTCTGGCGCTACAACCAGGAGACGTTCAACGTCGCGCCGATCGAATGGTTCTTCAACGAGTTTTACTATCCCGGTTTACTGTCAGACATATTTGCGGGCAAGCGACCGCGTGTGGCCCAGGACGTGTCGAAGAAAGATCGCCGGCAGCCGGTGGTGAAGTTATCGCTCGCTGGCCCGGCGACTGATTCCGTCGCGACGCGCACGATCAAAGTGAAACTCGACATTTCTGATGCGCCGGCCGACAAAGACAATCCGAAGGGCGCGGGCGCGCAGGACCTGCGCCTCTTCCGCAACGGCTCGCTCGTGAAGGTGTGGCATGGCGATGTTTTGAACGGTCAGTCGGCCGTCTCCCTCGAAGAGGAAATCACCGTAACGGCTGGTCCAAATCGTTTGGTCGCGTACGCCTTCAATCGCGACAACGTTAAGAGCAAGGATGCGCCGCTCGTTTTCAATGGCGCCGATAGTCTCAAACGCAAAGGGACCGCTTACATCATCGCCGTCGGTGTGAACGAGTATGAGAATTCGCAGTACAACCTGAAATACGCGAAGGCGGACGCGCAAAGCTTTGGCGATGAGATGCGACGACGTCAGACTCAGCTCGCCGGTTTCGAGCGCGTCGAAGTGATTCAGTTGTTGGACCAGGACGCAACCAAAGCCAACATTCTCGCCGCGATTAAGCGACTCGCAGGTGAGACCGGACCACCGAGTCTGAAAGCCGGTCCACTCGATGCACTGAAACGCGCCGAGCCTGAAGACACCGTCGTCATCTACTACGCCGGACACGGCACCGCGCAGGCGCAACGCTTCTATCTAATCCCGCACGATCTTGGTTACACCGGTGAGCGCACTAAGCTGACTGAGCAGGGCTTGAAGACGATACTCGCGCACAGCATTTCGGACATCGAGCTCGAAACGGCGGTAGAAAGTTTGGATGCCGGACACTTGTTGTTGATTATCGACGCGTGCAATTCAGGACAGGCGCTCGAAACTGAAGAGAAGCGACGTGGTCCAATGAATTCAAAAGGCCTCGCGCAACTCGCGTATGAGAAAGGCATGTACATCCTGACCGCGGCGCAGAGTTTCCAGGCCGCGCTGGAAGCCGCGCAGCTTGGTCACGGTTACCTGACTTATGCGCTTGTCGAAGAAGGATTGAAGACGCCGGCCGCTGACGCCGAGCCCAAAGATGGCGTCGTCATCGCCCGTGAGTGGCTCAACTTCGCGACCGAACGCGTGCCGCAGATGCAGGAAGAAAAGATGGCACAGGGCCGTGGACTCGGATTAGAAATATCATTCACCGAGGGTGAGAAACGCACCGTGCAGCGCCCGCGCGTCTTTTATCGTCGAGAACTTGAAGCGAATCCCTTAGTGATCACTAAACCGTAAAACATGTCTCACGCAAAGGCGCAAAGACGCAAAGGAAGACTATTAGCAACGCGGCAGCGCTTTGCGTCTTTGCGCCTTTGCGTGAGAATTTTTCCCACATGAATAATCCCATCGGCAAATCTTTTCCACGTAAAGAGGGCCGCAAGAAGGTCACGGGTCAGGCGCTCTACGTCGATGATCTGTCGTTTCCCGACATGCTCCACGGCGTGACGGTGCGCAGCCCCGCCGCACGCGGAAAGATCAAGAATATTTCTTTCGAAGGCGATCTTCCGTGGGCTGAGTTCACGATCGTCACTGCTAAAGACATTCCGGGCGCTAACTACGTCGCCCTTATCCTTAACGATCAACCATATCTCGCCTCCGATTTCGTTAATCACCCGGAAGAGCCGGTGCTGCTGCTCGCGCACAAAGACAAGTACCTGCTCGAAGAAGCACGACGAAACGTTCGCGTCGAAATCGAAGAACAGCCTGCCGTCTTCACTCTCGCTGACTCACTCGCGCAAAAAGAGATCATCTGGGGCAATGACAACGTCTTCAAAAAATTCCTGGTCGATAAAGGCAACGTCGACGAAGCGTGGGCCAATGCTGACTTCATCGTCGAAGGCGAGTACGAAACCGGCGCGCAGGAACAACTCTACATCGAGAACAATGGCGCCATTGCAATCGCGAACCCTTCGGACGGCGTGACAGTTTGGGGCTCGATGCAGTGTCCTTACTACGTTCACAAAGCGCTCGTGAAACTGTTTGCCCTGCCGGAAGAAAAGATCCGCATCATTCAAACTGAAACCGGCGGTGGCTTTGGCGGCAAGGAAGAATATCCGTCGCTGATCGCCGGGCACGCGGCGCTGCTCGCCTGGAAGTCAGGCAAGCCCGTGAAGATCATCTACGATCGCGCCGAAGACATGGTGGCCACGACCAAGCGTCACCCATCGCACACTCGTCATAAAACCGCGGTTACGAAAGACGGTAAACTTCTCGCGATGGAGATCGACTTCGCCATTGATGGCGGCGCCTACTGCACACTCTCGCCCGTAGTGCTTTCGCGCGGCACGATTCATGCTGCTGGTCCATACTTCTGTCCCAACGTCAGAATTCACAGTCGTGCCGTTGCTACAAACGTTCCGCCGCACGGCGCGTTCAGAGGTTTCGGCGCGCCGCAGAGCATCTTTGCGCTCGAGCGACACATGGACAAAGTCGCCCGGACCGTGGGATTGACACCGGAAGAATTTCGTCGTCGTAACTTCATTCACGAAGGTGAGACGACCGCGACAAGTCAGGTCATTCGCGAACGAGTGGACATGGACCACTTACTCACGCGCGCCCTCCAACTCAGCGAGTATCACGCCAAGCGCGAACAGTTTGTGAAGGAAAACTCCGCGAGCAATGGACGCTTCGCAAAGAAGCGCGGCATCGGCTTCGCGACTTTCATGCACGGCGCCGGCTTCACCGGTTCCGGTGAGGTCTTTTTGCAGTCAGTGGTCTCCGCTGAAGCGACCGCCGAAGGCAAAGTAAAAATACTCGCCGCCAGCACCGAGATCGGTCAGGGCACGAACACGATCTTTTCGCAGATCGCAGCGGAAGCCCTCGGGCTCGACTTCGACTCGATCGAGATCGTTCAACCCGACACTGGTCGCGTGCCGAATAGTGGCCCTACAGTCGCATCGCGGACGTCGATGGTAGTCGGCAAACTGGTCGAATCGGCAGTAATGGGTTTGAAGCAGACGCTCCTCGGCAGTGGCCTTTTGCCGGCGCAATACACGGAAGCTGACTTTAAGAATGCTTGCGCCGAGTACCTCGCGAAGTTTGGTTCATTGAAAACTTCGTCAACATACCAACCGCCGCCTAACGTTTACTGGGACGATGAAAAGTACCAGGGCGATGCATACGGCGCGTACGCGTGGGCCGTCTACGTGGCTGAAGTTTCGTTTGACGAACTGACTTACGAAGCGCGTGTCGAGGATTTCGTGGCGATGCAGGAGATTGGGCGTGTGCTGAATCCGGTCCTGGCGGCCGGGCAAATTGAAGGGGGTGTCGCGCAGGCGATCGGATTCACGTTGTTTGAGAACGTGGTTTGGAAAGACGGGCGCATGGCCAACAACCAGATGACCAACTACATCATCCCGACGCCCGCGGACATTCCGCCTATTCGCGTGTACTTCGAAGAGAACGCGTACGCGTATGGACCAGGCGGCGCGAAGGGCATCGGCGAGTTGCCGATGGACGGCGCCGCGCCCGCGATCCTGAACGCGATCGAGAACGCGATTGGAGTGAGTTTTAACAACGTTCCGCTAATGCCCGAGCAGTTAATGGCCGCAGATGAACGCGGATGACACGGATCAGATCCACGTCATCTGCGTTCATCTGCGGCAAAAGTTTTTCTATGCAAATTGAGTTCAAGGTCAACAACAAGGTTCATCAACTCGACGTCTTTCCGATGGCGCGCCTGCTCGACGTGTTGCGCGAACAACTCCAACTCACCGGCACGAAAGAAGGTTGCGGTGAAGGCGAGTGTGGCGCGTGTACCGTCGTTCTCGATGGTCGGATCGTAAACAGTTGTCTCGTACCTGTGGCCCAGGTGAATGGTGCTGAGATCACGACCATCGAAGGAGTCGCGCACAACGATCAGTTACACGCAGTGCAACAAGCATTCATCCAGCACGGCGGCGCACAATGCGGCATCTGTACGCCCGGAATGGTGCTCGCCGCTGTGGACTTGCTCAAACGAAACCCACAGCCGACTGAAGACGACATTCGCAACGGCCTCGCGGGAAATCTGTGTCGCTGCACCGGCTACATGAAGATCTTCGAATCAGTTGTGCAAGCTTGCCGGAAATGAGAGCTTTCATTCCCAACTATCAGATCACCATGCCCGCGTCACTCGCGGACGCGTTGGCGCTGCTCAAGCGCGAACCGGGAGTTTGGAAGCCCTTTGCCGGTGGCACCGATCTGATGGTCCTGCTCGAGGCGGGCAGGCTCCCGCATCGCAATTACATCAACATCTGGGCACTCGACGAACTGCGCGGCATCGAAGCAAACGAAAGTCACGTCACGCTCGGCGCGTTGACCACTTACACAGACGTGCAGGCAAATCCGATCTTGCGTGACGAGTTTCCGATGTTGTGTCAGGCTGCGAGTGAGACAGGCGGGCTCGCGATCCAGAATCGCGGCACGCTTGGCGGGAACATCATCAACGCTTCGCCCGCGGCAGATTCACCACCGGCGTTGCTCGCTTATGATGCGGAGATTGAGTTGGTGTCGAGCGCCGGATCGCGTTGGCTTCCCTATCAAGGGTTTCACACAGGTTACAAACAGATGCACCTCGGAGCGGATGAACTGTTGTCTCGGATTCGTCTGCCGCGCAATACTGAAGGAGCGACGCACTACTATCGCAAAGTCGGCACGCGGAAAGCGCAGGCGATCTCAAAAGTCTGCCTCGCTGCCGTAGGCCGGATGAACGATGGACAAATCAGCGACACACGAATCGCTCTTGGCAGTGTCGCGCCGATTGTTGTTGGTTGTGTGCAAACAGAAAACACATTGCGCGGACGAAAGCCTGACACGGAAACAATCGCCGCCGCCTGCGACACTCTGGCGCGCGAAATCTCCCCAATCGACGACATTCGCTCAACCGCGGACTATCGTCTCCAGGTAAGCAAAAACCTGCTCACTGATTTTTTGATGCGATTACACTGAATATGCGTTTCAATCTACTCGTCGTGATTGTTCTGTTGAGCTTCACAACGATTGCCGCGCAGGAGGGCGAGAGCGTCGAAGGCTTCATGCACGGCATCCGCGCGAATGCGGTGAAAGGCGATGCTGTTTACCAGCGCGAGGATGCAAAGTTTCCACTCGAACCCGGCCTCAAGCTCGACAAAGGCGACTTCATCAAAACTGCCTCGAACTCTTACACCGAACTGTTGCTCCAACCCGGCAACTACCTGCGCGTCGCCGCCGATACAGAGATCCAGATCATCAACGACGAGCACGATAGAATGAGACTCAAACTCAATCGCGGCACCGTCAGCTTCGAGATCCTCTCGCGAGAAAACCTGAGTAGCTTTTTCACCGGCGGTTCCGAAGTTCGCTACTTAATACGAGTGTTAACTCCCGACACCGGAGTCTTCATCAGTGAGTCAGGCATCTTTCGCATCAGTGCTACACCCGGCGGCCAAACCGAACTAATCGTGCGCAATGGCTCGGCAGCAATAAAAGGTCAACAGGTCAAAGCAAAGCGCCGCGCTGTAGTCTCAAAAGATAACGTTACGATTACCGAGATCGACTCAAAAAACGAAGACGCTTTCGACGTGTGGGCGCGCGAGCGTGCGGACATGTTGGTCCGCACAAACAAGTCTTTAAAGAAGTCGCCCGTCTGGTCGAAAAAGCAGAAAGGTGACGAAGCATCCGTCTACGTACCTGAAGAAGAAACAGCGATAGGCAGTCCCTTAATCGTCTCGGCGAAACCCGGAACCGTCAATTTTGTGGAAGAGGGTGTTGAGTTTGGCCGCACGCCAAACGAGTGGCAGGCACTCACGGAGAAGACGAACCTTCAAACTGGAGACCGCCTGCGCACCGGCGCTAACAGTTTTGCTGAGCTGGAACTATTTCCGGACATGTATTTCAGGCTCGCGGACTCGTCGGAGGCGCTGTTTGAACAACTCTCAAATGATGCGGTTTCAGTAAAGATCGTGAGCGGTTCTGCTATCCTTGATGTGGCGAGGTTTGATCGCAAGAAGGCACCGCAGATCACGATTGCAGGCGCCTCTACTTCAGCGACTATAGCTGACTACGGTAATTACAGAATCGACGTACACGCAATTACAGTTCGCGAGGGCAAGGTCATGTTCAAGGAGCGATCGGTCGGCGCTTGCCGAACAATCGCAGGCGAGGTCGTTGCTACTTGTGATAAGAAACGCACCGATGAGTTTGATGTCTGGAGCTACTATCGCGGCGAAGGAGGGTATTACAACGGTTTGAGTAAGGCCGCTTATCTGGCTAAATTGCGACGGCTCCGGTTTCGAAACGCCGGCTTCTGGTTCCAGTCTCCAGGTGAGATATCGTATACGTTCGTTCCGTTCACGTCTGAAATGTACCGCTCGCCGTATGGAGGCAACTACTCAACGGCGTTCTCGCCGCGACGCCGGCTGAATCGCGCTAACAGGGAGGTTTTCAGACTGCCTCGACTCCCTGGACCACAAAGACTTCCGAACGAACCCTAAACTCTTTGTCTGCTGAAAACAAAATCATGACACCTGATATCCCCTACAACCGAAAAGCAGTTGACCCCATAGAATGCATCAAGGCCGGCTGGGAACTGGTTAAGCCGCACTACTGGTTGTTTGTCGGCATGGCCTTCATCGCTTACGCCATCGGTCAGGCGGTGCCGCTGATACTGATGGGACCAATGATGGCTGGTTTCTACTTTGTGCTTTTCGCAGCTCGCCGGCGCGAGCCGATCGAGTTTGCCGCGTTGTTCAAGGGCTTCGAATTTTTTGGTCCAAGCCTCGTGGCCACGCTACTGCACATGCTTCCAGTAATGGCGATTATCATCCCGACGTATTTACTGTTTTACGTCAGCATCTTTGTCGCTGCAGCCGCTCAGAGTCAGAGTCAAAATCCGGCTGGGATGTTGGGAGTGTTCTTCACGTTCTTTCTTGTGATGATTGTGATCTTCGTGCTCATCATCATCATCTCAGTTGGCTTCACGTTCGCTTACCCGCTGATCGTCGATCGCAGACTAAACGGTCTTGATGCCGTCAAGTTGAGTTTCAAAGGGGCGATGGCAAACTTCTGGCGACTGCTCGGAATGATGCTGCTGACCGGCGTCATGGTGACGGTGGGCATGGCATTTTGTATCGTCGGCATGTTTCTGGTGCTGCCCATCTCGTATGCCGCGATCGCCGCGGCTTACGAACAGGTGTTTGGTTTGAAAAATCAGCGCGAGTTTGCTCCCGACCTGCCACCACCGCCACCAGTCTTCAACTGATGATCGTTCGCGCGCAAAGAGTTGTGTTGCCTGACGTGATTGGTCCCCGTTCGATCCACATCAGTGACGGGCGAATTGTTGACGTTGCAGGCTACGACGACGTTGCGACTGACGATGAGATCGTTGACGTAAACGATGAGTCAGTCGTGATGCCGGGACTCGTCGACAGCCACGTTCACATCAACTCGCCGGGACGCACTGAGTGGGAGGGCTTTCGTAGTGCGACGCTCGCTGCGGCTGCGGGCGGCGTGACCACCCTCGTCGATATGCCACTCAACTCCATTCCTCCGACTACAACGCTGGCCGGCCTTAAAACGAAGTTGGACGAGGCTCGGCATGATTGTTTTGTAGACGTGGGTTTCTGGGGTGGTGTCGTGCCGGGGAATACTGCTGAGCTGGCGCCGATGTTTACGGCGGGTGTGGTTGGGTTTAAGTGTTTTCTGGTTCCTTCGGGTGTCGATGAGTTTGAGTATGTGACTGAGGAACATCTGCGCGAGGCGATGCCGGAGTTGTCGCGGCTCGACGCGCTGTTGATCGTCCATGCTGAGTTACCTGGTCCAATCAAGACGAGTGATGAGTCGTCGAGCGACTATCGAGCGTTTCTCGAGTCGCGGCCGCGCGCGGCTGAGAATGAGGCGATCGAATTGATGATTCGATTGAGTCGTGAATTCAACACGCGCATTCACATCGTTCATCTTTCGTCGGCTGATGCGATACCGATGTTGCGCGAGGCGCAAAGTGAGGGAGTTCGGATAACGGCTGAGACGTGTCCACACTATCTGCATTTCGCGGCGGAGGAGATACCGGAGGGCGCCACCGAGTTTAAGTGTTGCCCGCCGATTCGCGAGCGTGCGAATCGAGAGCAGCTTTGGGAAGGGCTTGCGGATGGAACGATTGATTTGATCGTTTCGGATCACTCGCCTTGTCCGGGTGAGATGAAGTTGCGTGAGAGTGGCGACTTCATGAAGGCGTGGGGCGGGATTGCGTCGTTGCAGTTACGTCTGCCGGTGATCTGGACCGAGGCGCGGCGGCGTGGGTTTTCTTTGTTGGATTTGACGCGATGGCTTTGCGCGAATCCCGCGAAACAAGTCTCCTTCGATTCTCGCAAGGGCAGCATCACGCCCGGCAACGACGCCGATCTCGTCATCTGGAATCCCGACGCTCAATTCACCGTCTCCGCGACCTCCCTCCATCACCGCCACAAAATCACCCCGTACGATCATGAATCATTGAGTGGCGTGGTGCAAAAAACGTTTCTTCGCGGCAAAAAGATTTATGATGACGACTGCGTTAAAGAGCCGTTAGGCCAGATGCTTTTAAGAAAACAGTATGGAGCTTTGTCTCAACAGCGCCGAAGGCGCGAGATATGATAGCCAGGGGCAAGCGCGAAGCGAAGCGAGCGCGTCGCCCCTGGTAAACGAATATTCAAAATGCGTTCAGCCCTGAAAGGGCGAAATACCGTGTGCGTATTTCGGCCTTTCAGGCCTTCATTCTTTGTTTGGGGTATTAACCAGGGGCGACGCGCTTCGCGCTTGCCCCTGGCTATCATATCTCGCGCTGTTGGCGCGGTTGCGTTTGCCCTGGCTTTCATATTCCGCCTTGGCGCACTGTTTGGTCCAACTTGATTACTGCGCTGTTGGCGCGGTTGCGTTTGCCCTGGCTTTCATATTCCGCGTTGACGCACTGTTGGTCCAACTTCATTACTGCGCCGTTGGCGCTCTGTTTGAGGCACTGCATGGATTTCACTGAACTGATCGATCTCGCGTCGGAGCGGTTGGGAGGGGCGGTGGTTGTCGCGAATGACGACTTCTTTGCACCCAGGGAGAATTTAATTAAGCCGAGCGCGCCCGTCTTTATCGAGGGCAAGTACACCGATCGTGGCAAGTGGATGGATGGGTGGGAGACTCGTCGCCGCCGTACACCCGGATTCGACTGGTGCATCGTTCGTCTCGGACTCCCGGGCATCATTCGCGGTGTGGTTGTCGACACGAGCTTCTTTCGCGGCAATTACCCGGAACACTGCTCGCTCGACGGCGCCACATTCACCGGCGTGCCTACCGAAACCGAGTTGACCAGCGACGAGGTCTCGTGGGTCCCACTGCTGCCGCAAATGCCACTCAAGGGCGATAGCCAGAATCCATTTCCGATCGATTACGAACAACGAATCACACATCTACGCTTCCGCATCTTCCCGGACGGTGGCGTCGCACGCCTGCGCGTGTACGGCGAAGTGAGCCCTGATTGGGAACAACTCAAACGTGCCGGGGGACAGATCGATCTCGCCGCAGCCGAGAACGGCGCGCTCGTACTTTCCTGTAGCGACATGTTCTTCGGTCATCGTCATAACCTGATCATGCCGGGACGCGCGGCCGACATGAGTGACGGTTGGGAAACAAAGCGACGGCGTGGTCCAGGTCACGATTGGGTCATCATCAAACTCGCGCGACGCGGCCACATCCGGCGTGTTGAAGTTGACACCGCTCACTTCAAAGGCAACTTCCCGGAAAGCTGTTCACTCGAAGCGTGCAATCTCGAAGGCGCGACGACCGAAACGCTGACAGACTTGTCCGCCCCATGGACCACTGTTCTGCCCCGCACAAAACTACAGGCACACACGCGTCACTTCTTCGATCACGAGTTGCTCGACACCGGCGTCGCATCACACCTTCGCTTCAGTATCTTTCCTGATGGCGGCGTGAGTCGCTTGCGTGTTTACGGGACGTTGGTTGACTAATGCACAATCTCGCATGGCTCAACTCGTTGTCCGCCGGCGAAGCAGCGAATGAATTACTACAGTGCTGTGGCTCAAAGCGCTGGGCCAGGCAAATGGCTTATGCGCGACCTTACGAAAACTTCGCGGACGTAATCACACACGCGAATGAAACCTGGTGGTCTCTCGATCGTGACGACTGGCTCGAGGCCTTTCGCAGTCATCCCAAAATCGGCGAAAAGAAGGCCGCCGAGTCAGTTTCCGCGCAGTCGAAGCAGTGGTCCGGCCAGGAACAAGCCGGCGTCAACACCGCCTCAACAGAAACAACCAACGCCCTCGCAACGCTCAATCGCGCCTACGAACAAAAGTTTGGGTTCATCTTCATTATCTGCGCCACCGGCAAGACTTCCGGCGAGATGCTCGCCGCCCTGCGCGAGCGACTCGAACACGACGTAGCGGAAGAACTCCCCGTAGCCGCCGCCGAACAGAACAAAATTACCGAGTTGCGGCTAAAGAAATTACTTACAGGTGCGTGATCTACTGCTAAACTGCTGCCAACATGAGCACCATTTCAACTCACATACTCGACACGTCGAGAGGAGCTCCGGCCAGTGGTGTGGCAGTTTGTTTGGAAATTCAGAATACTGACGAGAGTTGGACCGAGTTGAGCCACGCCTGGACCGACACGGACGGACGTGTGAAGCCATTCTTTCTCGTCGATCGGCCGGTTTCAAACGGGACCTACCGGCTGGTGTTTGACACTGAACCGTATTTCTCGTCGCTCAGCATGGCTTGTTTCTATCCTCAGGTTACAGTGGTCTTCAATGTGGACGACGGATCCCAGCACTATCACGTTCCGCTCCTGATCAGTCCTTACGGTTATTCAACCTATCGAGGGAGTTAGTCTTTTTCCTGCGCATATGATTATCGACCCAACCCTGAGTGAATGGCTAAATCTGCTATTTCGCTGGACACACGTCTTTGCGGGCATTATGTGGGTAGGAACGACTTATTACTTCACGTGGCTCGACGCGCGCCTGACCGAAGAAGAAAAGGCTGCTGCCGCGACGGGCGTGACGCCGCAGGTTTGGATGGTCCATAGCGGCGGGTTTTACGTGGTCGAGAGACGCAAGACTCCCGACCTCGCTTCACGCACGTTGCACTGGTTTCGCTGGGAAGCCGGCATCACGTGGCTCAGCGGGTTCGCTCTGCTCGTGCTGATCTATTATCTCGGCGGCGGCGCGTTGATCGATACGGACGTGTACGACATCAGTCTTGCGAAGGCTGTTGCTCTCGGGATCGGAGTGATCCTCGCGTGCGGCTTTATTTACGACATGATGATGTTGTCGCCGTTGGGTCGTAATGAAAAACTCTTCGCGGCGATCGCGTACGTGCTGATCGTCGTCGCGGCATTTGGACTGACGCGAGTGTTCAGTGCGCGAGCGGCTTACATTCATCTCGGAGCGATCTTCGGCACGATCATGGCGGCGAACGTTTGGATGCACATTCTGCCCGCGCAACGAAAGATGATCGCCGCACTCAACGAAGGCCGCAAACCAGACGCGCGACTCTCGGCGCAAGCAAAGTTGCGATCGAAGCAGAACACGTTTATGGCGGTGCCGGTCGTGTTCATCATGATCAGCAACCACTTTCCGGGTGTGACTTACGGCGAACGTTACAACTGGATCATTCTGTCAGTGCTGGTGTTTGTGGGCTGGATCGCCGCGAAGTTCATTCGCCGCGGATAACACGGATAAAAATCCGGATTTCTTCCGTGTTATCCGTGGCAAAAATATGAAACTATCGCTCAAAAAGATCAGGGACGCGGATACGCTCGTTCGCTACCACGAAAGGCTACTGTTTCTCCGCGCGTATCCACAAAACGCCGCGATGGTACGTGCGGTCGAAAATGAGCTCAGCCACTTCGCCGATCGAGTTGCGGCACTCGACGTGGATCTCGCGCCGTTACAGGTTCCGGAAGTTTCCGGTATTGCCGGCACTTCCGTGACCGACACCTTCAGCTTCTACATTGTTCGTTGGCTACTGCAACGACACCCCGCGCAAGTCGCTATCGACTGGGAGTGGTTTGAAGACGAGAATCGCTTAGCCGAGACGTGGCCGCGGTTTATGCCCCTGTTGGAAGAAGACACGTTTGTTGAAGCCAACATTCCTTATCGCGAATGGCTTGCTGCGGCGCGCAAGGGACGACCGGAACTGGCGTGGCTGATGGAGCGTTTCAACGAGTTACCAAAGTCTGACAAAGAACGCGCCGAACTTTACGATTCGCAACAGCTTTACGTCCGCTGGACGCCGGGCTTCAACGCAACGCGCACCGGCATGCGCTTGCCCGCGCGACGCTTGTTCTATCATCGCAAGCCGTTAATCCAACGACGAGACGTCGATCTTGCTAAAGAGTTGGTCCAACCGGTGGCGTTACAAAAGCTTTCAGAGAGACAAGGCGAACAGGCGCTCGACATGGCTCGTGAAGCCTCGACGATTCGTTATCGCGAGCTCTACGGCTTCACGCATGGCGATCCGAGACACGTGTATTATGCGGAGTTGGGCCGCGGTGTAGAACTTTTTCTCATGGGCCTGCCGCGCGACAGGCGTTTGCCGTTGCGCGTTTATCACGCCGCGACGATTTACAAGAACGGTGTGCCAATCGGTTACTTCGAAGGTATCTCGCTCTTCGAACGTATGGAGAGTGGGTTCAACTTGTATTACACGTTTCGCGACGGTGAAACCGCGTGGCTCTATGCGCGCATACTCAACGTGATGCATCAATTCGCGGGCGTGACGGCGTTCTCGCTCGATCCTTACCAGATTGGTCATGAGAATGAGGAAGGAATCGAGTCGGGTGCGTTCTGGTTTTATCGAAAGCTCGGGTTTCGGCCCACCAGCAAAGCAGTTTTAGAACTTACGTTGAAAGAAGAAGAGAAGATCAGGACGCGTAAAGGTTATCGCACGTCTGCGTCGACGCTGCGCAAACTGGCGGCGAGTCCGATGATCTTTGAGTTGGACAGTAAGCGCCGCGGTGACTGGGATCGTTTTCAGGTGCGTAAGATTGGTTTCAAGGCACAGCGAATGAAGAACGTGTTGTCGCTGATAAAAGCGAAGCTTGACCCTGAGGAAGTGACGTATCTGAGGTTGATGCAGAAGGATGAAAAACTGCGGAGGGCGATTATCAAACTTGGATCTTGAAACAGTTTCACACAAAGGCACAAAGGGAAGACACAAAGACAAAAGAAGAAGTCGGTAAGTTTCTTTGCGCCTTTGTGTCTTCCCTTTGTGCCTTTGCGTGAAACTTACTCCGCGGAACACTTATCGATCTGGTGCTCGAGGATCTTTGCTTCGGAGAAGTTTTCGAGTTTGGAGAAGTAAGCAGCGTTGCGATCGAGAGCATCGCGTGGGATTAGACCGACAATCTCGGCGCTCTCTATTTCCGCTCCCAGGCGATCGGCTTCACGCGCGATTGCGTCGTAGACCGCGGTCATTCCCGTTACTTTGTAATTGACGAGGTTCATTGAAACCTGCACCAGGCCGCGCGTCTGCAACCGAAAGCCCAGCGCTTTGACAAACGGCAGCCCACCGTTGCGCGCTCTGATCGTCCGCGCGGTCTGGCGTGCAAGCGCGACGTCCTCACTGCGCAGGATCACGTTGAACGCAATCAGGATGGGCCGTGCGCCGACTGCAATCGCACCCGCCGAATCGTGGACCTGTGCCAAACCTTCATCAGGAACACGGGTAGTGATCTGTTCGCGAAGCAATTCAAGCGCGCCGCGTCGCACGTCTTCAAGATTCACACGCTCAGGACGCCGCGCAGCTCGCTCATAAAAGT